>Ga0207864_1000040_pt1 | contig 213762 bp, 160 predicted proteins | sample HigsolmetaAR202D_FD_184834 | JGI IMG/M metagenome (GOLD analysis project Ga0207864, IMG submission 184834) | Ionic liquid and high solid enriched microbial communities from the Joint BioEnergy Institute, USA - AR20-2-D (SPAdes) (version 2) ...
AACCGGTAGGCGGAACCGTGAATGTACGTTCCCGCTCTACCGATTACGTGATGCGATTGCTCGCTTATTTGCTGCTGCCCTCCCGCCTCCGGGGACCATTCCCCTAAAAAGTTCGGGATGACTCATGAAAAAGAGACAAGTTCCACTCTGCCGAAGGCCAAATAGAATGAAGCAAGCGAATTTGGTATGAAGCGTCGAAGGACGAGAAAAACTGTCAAGTTCCGCTCTGCAGAAGGCCAAATAAAAAGCAAAAGAGCTTCCCGTCGGAACAAGCCGAACGAGAAGCTCTTCAAAAATCGAACTTATACGGGTCGCTTCAAGACCTCGCGAGCCACATCTTGGCCCAACTCGACCGCGAAGTTGGTGCCGCGATCCCAAGGATAGACCTGGCTCATACTGGCCCAATACAGCCCTTCGAGCGGAGTCGCTAGAGGAGGAATGCGCTTGCTATGGTTGCGAGTCACAACCGGCTGGGCGTAGGGTTCGCGCTGCAGCCAAGCGCCTTTGATCCAATCGGGCTTAAAGTTGGGGTTAAAGCGCGAGATGGCAGGCAAGAAGCGCTCGATCAGCTGATCTTGGGTCATGCGGAAGTATTCGTGGTCGGCGGGCAGATAATCGCCACAATAGACCAAGTGATCGCCGCCATAGTGCTTGGCATCGATAAAATTGGTGTGCTCGACCAAAGCCAAGAAGGGGTATTCAGGCTTCTGCATGCCCTGAATCCAGTAGTAGTCGGTCAGCTTCTGCTTAAGCGCCAAGACCAGCACCACCGCGCCCAGCGACTTTAGCTCAGAGAGTTGGCCCAGATAGTCTTTGGGCAGATCAGGCGCTAACTTGCTCAACAAACGCGGCGCGCCCGTCACAACCACACGATCATACTCGCTCTGGCAGCCACCCGCGCTCAGCTTCCAGACCTTCTCGCTGCGTTCCAGCGCCTCGACCGGCGTCGCCAAACGCACATCGACGCCCATACGCTTGATGGTGTTCAGCAGCGCATCGACGAAGGCTTGGAAACCGCCCTCGAAGTAGCCCAGCTTAAACGAACGAGCTTTGACGCGCGCCCAAAGCCACGCCATATTGACTTCGGAGGCATAAGCGCCAAACTTGCCCTCGAGCATGGGCTTCCAGATCACATCGTAAGCCTGCTGGCCCATCCAGCGACGCGCCCACTCAACTGCGGTGGTCTGCTCGAGTTTGCGCCAATCGTTGGTGACATACTTCAAGTAAGCGCCCGCAAAGCCAAAACGCAAGCGCGAAATAATCGGCAGATCGGGGAAGAGCAGCATGTTGAGCGGCGTATCGAAGGGGCTGAGACGACCATTCGCCATATGGGCCGTCACCGGGCTGCGGAAGAAGGTTTTATCGCCAAAACCGATCGTATTGGCGAGCGAAAGCAGCGCTTTGTCGGTTTGGAAGAAGTGATGGTAGAAGCGTTCGAGCGGCCAGTCCCATGAAGACTCGCCGCGAAAGCCCGATGCCAAACCACCGGCGATCGGAGCCGCTTCATAGACCGTAACCTTATGGCCAGCATGGGCCAGTTCATAGGCTGCCGTAAGGCCAGCAATGCCCGCGCCAATAATACCTATATTCAAGATGTGACTCCTGTCGCAACATCATCAGTTTCCGATTCGCTGTTCGCCTTGGCCTGATCGCGCCGCTCTTCAACAGCGTGATCGATATCGCGCCATGTTACGCTTTCGCGCCACATATACCACGCGCCAAGCAGAGTGATCGGCAGCCAGAGCGCCACATGCAATACCAAGGTATAACCAGTTGCCAGCGCTTTTTCAACACCAAAACTGCCCAATATAGCGATACCAGGCGCATCGAAGGTGCCCACATAGCCAGGCGAAGAAGGAATGGTTGTAGCCAGATTGACCACGGCTGTCATCAGCATCAGCACTGTGAAATCCACCTCAAAGGGGAAGGCTTTCATCACGAACCAATACTTGACCGTCTCGGTCAGCCAAATCAGAGTCGATGTAATAAAAATCGTAAGCAACTCGCGCGGGCTGCGCAAGGACTGCAGACCCTCGATAAAACGATCAAAAATATCGTGGATCTTTGGTCGTAGTTTAGCAGGCACAAAACGATCGACAAACCATGTATAGACAGCTTTGGCCCGTGCAGGGCGAGCGGCCAAGGCTAAAAAGACCACCAGCGCGATCAAAAAGAGCACACTAAACACGATCACAATCGTTCGATAGGCGTCGGGCAGCGGCGCAAACGGCAGGGTAGCAAACACAAATAAGAGCATCACCAAGCCGTCGAAAAGCCGCTCGAGCACAACCGTCGCCAACGAAGCGCTGATCGAAACTCCCTCTTTGCGGCGCAAGACATACGAGCGCAAAACCTCTCCAGCACGCGCCGGGTAGACATTGTTGCCCATATAACCGATCACAACGATTGGGAAGAGACGTGACGTAGGGATATCTTTGATATGGGCTAGCATCGAACGCCAGCGCCAAGTACGCGCCCAGACAGCGACAAAATAAACGGCAACGCCGGGGATGATCCACCAGTAGTTAGCACTGCGTAAGGTCTGCCAGAAATGGACCAGATCAAGGCCACGCAGAGCGAGGTATAAACAAACGATGCTGACCACGAGGCCCAGCCAGAACTTCCAGCTTCGCAATGACACACTCCTAGGCGCTGTTGGCTATATCTAAGGCTTTCTCAGCGGCTACAAAACACCTTCGGTATGATACCGTTCAGTGTTGTGCTTGTCAACGCAGGTTGAAAGCGCCTTTCTACAACCCTCCAACCGTTCGTATTGTAACGAACCAACAATACCACAAATCGGGGGTTTGCATCCACACAGCACCCGCAGCCAATAAAGCTGATCATACCAAATCCGTTTGAGCGCCTCCAGACTCTGGCGGCTTGGCCTCTTCCCCAACAAAAGTCCTCAGCGCGTCCGCCTACGGCTACCAACAGCTCGCCCGTAACCTCGCTGTTGTAACTGTGTGCCGAAAGACTGTGCCAACAGATAACGATTCAAACGGATTTTGTATAAAGCAGGAGAAACAAGGAAAGAAATAGTAAAGTTCTACTCTGCCGAAGGCCAAATACAATGCAATCAAGCAGATCTGCTATCAAGCGTGATCTAAGCCAAGCCGCAGAGCCAGAATCGCCGCCTGAGTGCGGTCGGTCACATCGAGTTTGAGGAAGATCGTGCTGAGGTAGTTGCGCACTGTGCCCTCCGAGAGGTGTAAGGTACGCGCGATCTCGTTGTTTGGCAATCCCTGAGCCAGCAAACGCAAAATCTCGCGTTCGCGCTCGCTCAGCTCAGCAAGCTTCTCTTGGGCCTGCTCTTGCTCAAGCCGAGCGCTCGTAGCCGAGCCAACCTCCGACTTCTGGGCAACGTAGCTAAACAGTTTGCCCGCCACCTGCGGATCGACCACCGTACCGCCCTCCATGGTCGTTTTGATCGCCGCGATCAGCTCTTCGCGGGGCGAATCCTTGAGCAAGTAACCGCTCGCCCCGGCCCGAATCGCATCGAAGACCCATTCATCGGCATCGTAGGTGGTCAGCACCAGCACGCGCACCTGCGGGTAAAGCGCTCGGATCTGGCGCGTAGCCTGCACCCCATTCATCACCGGCATCTTGAGATCCATCAAGACCAGATCGGGCTTCAGATTCGGAATAGCCGCCAAAGCCTCGGCCCCGTTAGAGGCAATGCCGACTACATCGATCTCTTCAACCGTGCTCAGGATAAAACGCAGCCCTTCACAGACCACTTCTTGATCATCACAAATAAGTACGCGTAGCATGGCCGATCCTTACAGTCAATTCTAGTCTTGTTCCTTGGCCCGGTTGCGTGCTGATCTCGAATTCACCGCCGACCAAGCGGCTGCGTTCGCGCATGCCCTGCAAGCCAAAATGCTGCGGTTTAGCAGCCCGATCGAGCTGAAAACCACAGCCATCATCCTGAATAGTTAAACGGGCCAGATCATCGGTCACCCCAAAACAGAGCCTTAGATTGCGCGCTTCGGCGTGGCGGATCACATTCTCTAAGCCCTCTTGGGCCACCCGATAGATGCACTGTTCAATATCAGGCGGCAACTCAGAATCGCGCTCTGGAAGCTGCACATGCAGTTGAAGCCCTGCACGTTCGGCGCAAGTCTCTGCCAAGCGCCGCAGAGCCAAGACCAAGCCAAGATCTTCGAGCGGCGATGCCCGCAGCGATTGCAAGGCGCGCCGGGCCTCATTCAAACCGTTGCGGGTCGCCAGCAACGAGCTATCGAGCAAGCTCTGGGCCTTCTCAGGGTCGCGCGCCCACAACGAGCGAACCGCTTCCAACTGCACCGCCACCGCGCTCAACGAATGGGCCAAGGTGTCGTGCAGCTCGCGCGCTAGTCGGTTGCGCTCACGGCTGACCGCAAGCTGCTCTAAGGTCACGGTATAGTGGATCAAGCGCTGATGGGCTTCCTCTAGCTCGCGTCTCTGCTTGCGCTGGCGTGTCACCAGCTCGGCCACAACATAACCTAAAATGGGTAACGAGACCAAACGAAGCGTAAAGGCTGTAGCAAAGAGCGGCAAAGCGGCGCGTTCAGCTGGCGAAGCCTGAAGATAGAAGATAATTTCAAACAGCCCGATAATAAAACAAAAGAACCAAAAGCGCCGTAAACTATATTGCCAAGCAACCACTACCACCAATACCACCAGCGTGGGATACGAGTGCACCAAAGCCACAAATTGGGCATGGGGTTGATACATGTCGCGTGTCCAGCTCCCCAACATGCCCGGCTGTATAAGAGTAGTATTGATAATCGCCAAACCGATCACAAGCGGCAAAAACATGCGCCCCAACAGGCTTAGCGCTCGCTTCCAAAACAAAAAAATAAACAGCCCTAGCGTTAAAACGAGATCGCCCCAAGCGGTAAGTGGCAAACTGGCTTCTTTTTTCACGAACCAGCTAATGGCTAACAGCACGACCAAAACCAAGCGTGCCAGCGCAAAAAATCGTAATAAAGGGAGGATCCCTGGTTCAATACTATCTCTCTCCATGCGCTCATCGTAGCATAGAAGCTTACAAGTTTCTATTGACGTCGATCATATGATGTTTGTCATCGACAGCGATTATTGTTAACACTGTGCAGCTCGCAGTATTCGAGCTATCATAACTCGTGGTTAGAACGTTTTTCACGCTAGAGGAGCTGTTCAGGCATGCAAGATCACGATCGACAGAACGCTGACACCATATCTCTGAATCTGACGGACGCTTCTTCACACACAGGTAAGGAGACGCCTAAAGTATCGCGACGAGCCTTTATTCAAGGCACGGGTGCAGCCCTGTTGGGCGCAGCCACAGCCAATATCATCGGCCTCAGCCAAACGAGTGCAAGCGCCAAGCCTTCAGACCAAACGCCCAGCCAACTCCCCGAGCGACCCAACATCGTCATTATTTTGACCGACCAAGAGCGGGCCGAATGCCACTGGCCCGAGGGCTGGTCGGCCAAGAATCTCCCCAATCGCGAGCGGCTGGTGCAAACCGGGCTGAGCTTCCGACAGGCTTACTGCAATTCGTGTATGTGCTCGCCCAGCCGCAGCACCTTCTTTACCGGCCTCTACCCGGCCCAGCATGGCGTCACCGCAACGCTCACCACGGGCGGCTCGCTTTCACCGAACGAAACGCAGCTCTCAAGCAGCATTCAAAATATGGCCCGCCTCTTGGAATCGGCTGGATACAACGTGCACTATCGCGGCAAATGGCACCTTTCCAAGGGCAAAAACGATCAAGCATTAACCAGCGCAGATGTCGCAGCCTTCGGCTTTAAAGGTTGGGTCGCGCCCGATGCGGGCGAAGATACAGCCGTCGATAACTTCGGCGGCGGCGAAGCCAACCACGATGGCCGCTTCGCCCAAGAGGCCGCCGAGTTTATCGCCAGCCAGCGCGATGCCACTCAACCATTCGCCCTAATCGTCTCGTTCGTCAATCCCCACGACGTCTTAGCACTCCCGCGCACCATCGATCAAGATGAGGTCTACAAGGCCGACCCGACCAAATACGAGCAAGGCATCAGACTCGAAGATATTCCTTCGCTTGATGAAGATCTGATTCTCAATAACAAACCCCGTGCCCAACGCCAAGCGCTGGCCTATCTCAATTATGGCTTAGGTATTTTGAAACCTACGCCATCAAAAGATCGCGAAAACTACGTCAACCTCTACGCCTACTTGCAAAAAGTCAGCGATGCTCATATCGGCACGGTAATCGACGCGCTGGAAGAGAACAATCTGCGCGATAGCACTATCATCATCCGCACCTCCGACCACGGCGAAATGGGTCTATCGCACGGTGGCATGCGCCAAAAGCTCTTCAACGCCTATCAAGAGACCATCCATATTCCGTTGGTAATCTCGAACCCGATCCTCTTCCCAGAACCCAAGAGCACCGATGCGCTCGCCAGCCTGATCGATATTATGCCGACTCTAGCCAACATCGCCAAGGTGCCAAATCCCGAAGCCTGGGACTTCAGAGGTGTCGATCTCTCGCCCCTTCTGAGCGACCCCAACAAACAGGTGCAAGATGCTGTGCTCTTCACCTTCGACGATGAAAACCCGGGTTCGCCTAACCCCCAGAACTTTGTGACACAGCCCAACCACATCCGCACCATTGTCGACGGCAAGTGGAAGTTTAGCCGCTACTTCGACCCAAGCGGTCAGGAAGAGGAAGAGTACGAACTCTATGATTTGGTCAACGATCCGAACGAGCTGAACAACCTAGCCGGAAAGAATACAGAGAAGCAGGCCGAGATGGCAGCCAAACTAGCCGCTCTGGAAGCGCAACGCCTTGCGCCCCGCCAGACCTATAAAACCTATCTACCAAGCGTCTATCAAAGCTAACGAGGAAAAGTTGTGTGTTTAGATACACCGATGGCCTCTGTACACCGCCAGATAGCCCCTCGTTTTGATGGGCGGGCAGTTGGTAGCCGTAGGCGGACGCGCTAGAAGTCGCATGGTAGCTAGCAATCTCGCCGCTTGAGTGCTGATACCAAATTCGTTTAAAGACTTACCCACTTGGAGTGTAAGAAAACAAAACCGGGGAAAGAAACAAGTTCCACTCTGCCGAAGGCCAAATAGCATGAAGCAACCGAATTTGGTATGAACTAATCGAACGGATTTGGTATAAACCGCTTGCAGCTCAGGGCTAGAGCAAAAACAGGGCTTCGCTTAACAAAGCGAGGCCCTATGCTATCTCGCGGATCAAGCCCGCTTGTGGTATCATGCTCCTAGTTTTTCGCAGTCATGCATAACCGATCAGTTACGAGGTAGATCAATGGCTCTTTCGCTTGAAGAAGTACGCAAAGTCGCAAAACTGGCTCGCTTGGCTCTGAGCGCCGAAGAAGAAGAGAAGATGCGCGTTCAGCTCTCGAATATTTTGCACGAAGTCGAACGTCTGCAGGCGCTCGATGTCAGCGATGTTCCGCCCACCTTACAGGCCACCGACCTGAGCAGCGTCTTCCGCCCCGATGTTGCCCGCCCATCACTGCCGCGCGAAGAGATTTTGTCGAACGCGCCCGACAAAGTTGACGGCTTCTTCCGGGTCAAAGGCATCTTCGAATAGTCGTGGAACATTGCCGCAACTTTCTTGCGAAGTGAACGTCTTATCACTCAGTAGCACGATGCGTGCGGCCTTTATTGGCAAACGGCGTCACAAGGAGCAAACGAATGTATAACGGCAATAACGACAACGGCTACAAAAGCTCGTACAGCAGTAGCACTAACAGCGGTTTCCGAGGCCCGCGCCTGAACATGAACAACACGATTTCGGTCGGTGGCATGCGTATGCGTTCGGTCTATGTCTACGCAGCGCTCGCTGTCGTAGCCCTGATCGTCGTCTATATGCTGATCAACTTTGTGCAAACCAGCTTGGTGATGCACTACAGTCTCGTAGCGGGTGCCCTGCTGCTGGTAACCAATCTGCGCGAACTGCTCGGTAACACCTACGCACAGCGCTCGAGCACGGCCCTGCTGAACTGTCTGATCGCAGGCGGTTTGGTCTTTGCCTGGGCTTCCCAGATCCTTTCGAGCTTTCTGTGGATCCCGGCGATCATTCTGATCATCATCGCAGCCCCGCTGGCGTTTGGACGCGCTTCGGTCTACTCGACCTATGTTTCGGTCGCCCGCAATACGGTCGGCGGCGTGATGCGCAACTTCATTCGCTAAAACGAGCCTGTTTACAAAACCCTAGTTCCGTTAAGGAGCTAGGGTTTTCTTTTTTGCGCTTTGCAAGCCTCTTCTATGCTCTGGCGGAGAGTTCCCTAGCTCCCATTCCTCCTTTAGCGCGTCCGCCTTCGGCTATCAGATGGGCTAGCTGGCCCTCATCCCCAGCCCTTATCCCACAAATCGACATACGGTCAGCGTTATCTGCCCTCACCTCCCGGCCCCTCTCCCGCACTGCGGGCGAGGGGCTGAATGGTGATGTTGTATGCGCGTTCTGTGATCTCAAGGATACTCCCGCGATGCTATGCGAACGATCGCCTGTTGCTGCCGACACGACTTTTGGCTAATGCATAGCTCCCACAATGCGGGAGAAGGGAGCACGACCCTCATCCCCAACCCTTCTCCCGCAAGCAGGAGAAGGGAGCTTGGCTGCACTCAATCGAAACGCCGTAGCCTTCGAAAGGCTCAGGGTACGGCTTGGCATACCTCGTTTGCAGGCTTGCGCTCTTGTAAGGCAGAAACGGGAAGAGACACTCTGCCGAAGGCCAAATAGCACCTAATCAACCGGATTTGGTATCAAAGGGTACGGCTTTTAGAAAGCGCGTTTAGGCGCTCCAAGTGCGCGGAATAAAGATATCGCTAAAGACCTTGAGGGCATAACGGTCGGTCATACCCGCGATATAGTCGACCACGGTGCGCTCGATCGGCTCGCTGCGCCGCGCATTGACGCGCAACAGATCGGCGGGCATCAGTTCGGGGCGATCGACGAAATACATATAGAGCGTCTCGATCATAAACTGCACCTTGCGCTCGTCGCCCTTGGCCCGCTCATCGCGATAAACGCGCTGGAACATAAACTCGCGCAGGGCGTTGGTCGCCTTTAGCACTTCAGCGCTCATACTGATCAAAGGCGGATCGGGCTGGCCGCTGCCCTCGACCACCCACCAGTTATTGTCGATCAGATCGCAGACCATGGTGTTGATGCGTTCCCTGTGGCTCGCGCCCAAAACCGCCACACACTCCTCGGGCAGGTCTTGCTCGTGCAAAATGTTGGCGCGAATGGCATCGTCGATGTCGTGATTGATGTAGGCGATGCTATCGGCGATTTTGATGATCTGGCCTTCCAAGGTGCTGGCCGTGCCCCAAGCCGTCGTCATAATATCGCGGCGCGCTTTGGAATGCATATAGATCCCTTCGCGCACATCGTAGGTCAGGTTTAGCCCACGCCCGTCGTTTTCGAGCAGCTCTACAATTCGGCGACTCTGTTCGTTATGGCGAAAGTGATCGGGATAGATGCGAGTCAGAGCCGTCTCGCCAGCGTGCCCGAAAGGCGCATGCCCGATATCGTGGCCCAGCCCGATCGCCTCGGTCAAGTCTTCGTTCAAGCGCAGGGCGCGCGCGATAGTCCGTGCGATCTGGGTCACTTCGAGCGTATGAGTCAAACGGGTGCGGTAGTGGTCGCCTTGGGGCGCAATAAACACTTGGGTTTTATGTTTGAGGCGTCGAAAGGGCTTAGAATGCAAAATCCGGTCGCGGTCGCGCTGATAAGCGCTCCGCGCTGGCGATTCCTCTTCAAAGCGGTCGCGGCGAGCGTTGGCGCTGCGAGCTGCAAAGGGCGAGAGTGTTCGCTCCTCAAGCTCTTCGATATAGCGGCGTACGCTTGCATGGTGAGGCTGAGACATAGACGACCTCCTTGGAACTAGGCACGATATTCGCCCTTCGTGCAGTATAGCATTTACACCATCGCTAGTGCTGTTTCGTTACGTTTTAGACGTATCGATCTCAAACAGTGCTTCAATGGCATAGCATACTTTAGCATAAGCTTTATTGTTCTAGTTTCAAACAACATAGCTATATTTTGCTGTTTTTAGCAGCATTGTTCTAAAAATCGATTGTAACATGTTCTACAAACCCATTTTGAAAATCGAACAATACTAAAGTTAAAAAACCATAAAAATAGTTACGAAAAGCGAGCTGTCAATTATGTATCAGGCGATCTGCGCACAAGCGACAGAACGAGTAATATCAAATCCAATTACTCTATTTCTTTGTAGCCTTTGGCTGAATGAAACTTGACAGATTTTATTTGTGATATTTCGCGCTACCGCGCGAAATATCACAAAACTCTTTGCTCGGTCTTCGTTGCTCTACGTTATGAGAATACACGTTTTTAAGCGGATTTAGTATAAGCTATCGTTCTAGCATTTGTTCAAACAGTCAACAAACAAACACTGTGAAAGAGCATCTATTTTAGGCTTTCAACTAGCGCCTAACTCCTCGTTCCTTCTAAAATCCATTCTTCTCGATCATCAAGCCAAACGTCTGCATTTCTAGCAGGCATATGTTCAAGGTTATTCTCAAAAAAGTCCGATTACTCGCACAAAAATTGATATACTGGATAGGAATATCTCTCAAGATCCCGCTCTGCCCATGCCGCCTTCTCATATGGAAGAAACTATGCCTAGAACTAAACAGTTTGAGCAAATCGATGCTGATCGGCGCGAAAACCTCTCCGATATGCCGCTCAGTCGGGCGATCTCGCGGGTAGGTAATGCGCCGCTTCGGGCGGGCAACCGCCTCACCTTGCTGCAAAATGGGCCTGCAACCTACGAAGATTGGCTGGCGGCGATCGCTCAAGCCAAACGCTGGATCCACTTAGAAAACTATATCTTCCAAAACGACTCGATCGGTCAGACCTTCGCCGATGCGCTGGCCGAACGGGCCCAAGCGGGGGTGAAGGTACGAGTCATCTATGATTGGTGGGGCAGCCTCGATGTGCCGAACCGCTTCTGGAAGCAGATGCGCAAACGGGGCATCGATGTGCGCGTGATCAATCCGCTTTGGGTGGGCGCACCGCTCGAAGCCATCAATCGCGATCACCGCAAGTCGCTCTGTATCGATGGAGTCTATGCCTCGGTGGGCGGTGTCTGTATCGCCGACCCTTGGCTGGCCCGCTCGCCCGTGACCGGTCTGCCCTACCGCGACACCGCCGTGCGCGTCGAAGGCCCGGTGATCGCCGATCTCGAGCGCGCCTTTGCCGATGTATGGGCCACTGCTGGCTCGCCCCTGCCAGACGACGAATTGCCCGATTTAGACCGAATTGAAGCCAAAGGCACGGCAAAGGCGCGCGTAGTGGCCGAAGAGCCAGGGCGTCTGCGCATGTTGCAACTGCTGCAGGTCTTGCTGGCCGGAGCCGAACGCCGCATTTGGATCGCCGATGCCTACTTTCTAACCATTCCGATTCTGCGCGAAGCCCTGATGGGCGCCTCGCGCGACGGCGTCGATGTGCGCATTCTGCTGCCCTCGACCAACGATCTGCCCTTGGTGGGCGCGCTCTCGCGCTACGGCTATCGCCCCCTGCTCGAGTCGGGCATTCGCATTTGGGAATATGCCGGTTTGATGATGCACGCCAAAACGACCGTGACCGACGGCTGGTGCGCGCGGGTCGGCTCGACCAATCTAAATATGACTGGACTGCTGACCAACTGGGAGATCGATCTGATCGCCGAGGATCGCGACTTCGCCAAACAGATGGAGGAGATGTACGAAGACGATCTGGCCCACGCCCGCGAGATCCGGCTGTGGGGCATTCGCCGCCCGCGCCCGCGCCCCGAGCGCCCCGAGAGCACAAGCGAGCGGCTCGCCCGTCGCACCAAACCCGAACGACGCTCGCAACATAGCGCCACCGTAGCTCGTATGGGTGCAGCCGCTCTGGGAGCAGTCAGTAGCCGCACCCTTCAGCGCCACGAGCGCATGGTTGGGGCAGCCATCACCGCTGGTCTGCTGGGCAGCTCGCTTCTGATCGCGCGCTTTCCCAAGCTGATCGCTTGGCCGCTTGCACTGCTAGGAGGCGCCTTTGGAAGCGTTGGGCTAGTGCGCGCTCTGCGCACCAAACAGGGCGACGATCTGCACAAAGCGCGCCCTTGGATCGGACGCCTGCCGGTTATCCATCGCCGCCGCCCAAACACCTACCCACAACCATGGGCACGCCGTTTTCGCAGCCTACGCCGCTAGCTCGCCTTGTGCGTCTTTGGCGGCATCGCAGCACAGAACGCGCAGCGCAGGCAGCGCAAAATAGTGCCCGACTGGGAGGAGGGCCGCCCTTGTAGCCGAAGGCGGACGCGCTTGGGCACTTTTCGCAGGGAGAGCAGTCTCCGCCCCTGTAAACTGCTTTGTACTGCTCAACAACCCTAGAGCGATCAAGCTGCTATTGACAGCGAGCATATGGCTCAGGCACCATGGCAAGCGGTATCAGATGTCGCTAATCGGAAAGGCGTCTTATGAAAAACGCGAACAGACTCTCACGCTTCCGAATCATCGGATTAATGCTCGCCCTTGCCTTCACGCTTCAGAGCTGTAGCCTGATCCGCAGCGGCAACGTCCCTGCAGCAACGACGCCCACCCCTATTGCCGCCGCACCAACCGCCAAGGAAGTAGCTGTCGAAGCATCTCCGACGGCCCAAACCCAAGCAGATCCTACTAGCGAGCCAGCGCCTGTGGCTGAGCTTACCGAAGAGAGCGTCAAAGAAGGTATACAAGCTGCGCTCGACCTCTATGCCGAGGCTTACAACAAAAATAAGCCCGAACTGCTGAAAGAGGCGGCCGACCAGAGCAACGCGCCCTTCCGACGCTACATTCAGACCCGCTTCGAGCAATCGCTTCAAGCTGGCTATGTCGGCCGAGGCGGCTATCACTTCATTGTCGCATCGGTCAAAGAGCGCGATCTGGGCTTCTGGCAGGCGCAGGTCATCAATTCAAACGGCTACGCCAACGACTGGACCTTCCGCCAGCTCGAAGATGGGCGCTGGGTGATGTCGGAGCCAACGAGCGAGCAAGTCGGCGAAAAAGAGGTGATCGAAACCGAGTATTTCACCTTTATCACCTACGAATGGTCGAAAGATGTCAACCCGATTCTGATGGAGCTGATGGACAAGGCGCGCCAAAATGTGCTGGATCGGCTCGGCAAAGTGCCCGAGATGAAGCCCGAAGTGACCATCAAGCCGACCTTCGGCGTTGGCAAACCCGAAGCGCCCGGCACGCTGGCTTATTACGACCGCAGCAGCCGCAAAACCGACAAGATCGTGATCTTTGCGCCCGAGTCCTACGTCTTCCAGTCTTACGATCCCAAAGTGGGCTGGGAAGCCGAACTCGAGACGACGCTGACCCACGAGTATACCCACTTGGTCAATAACCGCAGCTTTACGCCAATCGCGCGTATGAGCGACTGGATGATCGAAGGCATCGCGGTCTATGCCTCGCAAGACAATGGTTACGACTACTTGGTCAGCCGCGCCGTAGCCGAAGACAACATTTTGCCGATCATCGATCAGAGCGGGCGGGTCTACAAAGAGGATCTCGAGCACTTTACGATTCTCGAAGAGCAGTGGCAGGTCGTGACGGGTTATGGTCTCAGCAATGCGCTGGTGCGCTACATCGTCGAAAAGCACGGCGGGCTCGATGGCTTCTGGAAGCTCGTTGAAAGCTACGACGAATCGCAGCGCCTGCCCGATGCGCTCCAAGAGGTTTTTGGTGTCGACTACGAAAGCTTCCAAGCCGACTTCAACGCCTGGCTCAAAGCCAACTACTAGACAGCTTACCGTCTCGTTCTGGCGGAGAGACGGCTAGCCCTCATGCGGCTTCTAGCGCGTCCGCCTACGGCTATCAACGTCCTTTCCTCCCATTCAGGCTGTAGCGCTCGCTGCCTCGGCAGCGAGCTGCTTGGCAGGCGCCTCTTCACCCTCGGCCGCCCGCCAAGACTTCGCCCGCCTCAAGATCCGCAAAACGAGACGCGGCGAAATGTTGTGAGGGATTTCGCGTAGCGAAATCCCTCACAGCCTACAAGGCGGGTTTAGCAGTTCGTGCCGCTTTTTTCAGCAACAGGCCCGCCCTCTAGAGCAGCAAGCTCTCCAAACGATCGACGTAGCCCTCCAGAACCGCGAAGGTGCTCTCGACAGGATCGGGCGTGCTCAAATCGACCCCGGCCTGCTTCAAGGCCTCGAGCGGATAGCAGGAGCCGCCCGCCTTGAGGAAGTTGATGTAGCGCTCGGCGGCTGGCTGGCCCTCTTGCAGCACGGCGTTCACCAAGGCGTGCGCCCCCGAGATGCCGGTCGCGTACTGGAAGACGTAGAAGTGGTAATAGAGGTGAGTCGCGAACTGGGCCCAAGTCGAGCCAGTCCGATCGCGATCGACCTCGACCGCATCGCCATAGGCTTCAGCGAACAGATCGGCCATCAGATTGTTGAGGGTATCGGCCGAGAGGGCTTGGCCCTTTTCGACCCGCGTATGGATCTCGAGCTCAAAGCGGCTCAGGGTCGGCATGATGAAGAAGTAACGATGGAAGTTGCTCATGGCCTCTTCGATCACGGCGATCTGGAAGTCGCGGTCGTCGTTCTGCTTCAGCAAGTGGGCGCGCACCATGGCTTGGTTGAAGTTGGAAGCGACCTCAGCTACAAACAGGGCGTAGTTGGAATAGACGGTCGGCTGCGTCTGCCAAGCGTAGTAGGAGTGCATGGAGTGGCCCAACTCGTGCGCCAAGGTGCTCATGCTGAAGATGTCGTCGTTGTAGCTCATCAGAATGAAGGGGTGCGTGCCCTGCGTTCCAGCCGAAAACGCGCCCATTCGCTTGTTCTGATTGGGGTAGACATCGACCCAGCGCTGCTCTAAAATGCCGTCGCGCATAATCGAGACATACTCATTGCCCAGCGGCCGCATGCCCTCGCTGATCCAATCGACGGCCGTCAGGAAGGGCACATGGGGCGCTTTGCTGGTCAGCGGCGCCTTGATGTCGTATTCGCGCAGTCGATCGTAGCCCAGTACCTTGCGGCGCAAGTGCCAATAGCGGTGCCACGTCGGCAGATGCTTGCGGAAGGTCGCGATCAGAGAGTGGAAGACCTCGGTCGGGACGTTGCCCACAGCCAAGGAGGCATCGAGCGCGGTGGGGTAGTTGCGAGCGCGGGCGATAAAGACTTGCTGCTTCACACCCGTTTCCATACAACTCGCCATGCTGTTCTTGTGGGCCAAGAAGGCGTTGGCGTAGTTCTCCCAAGCGCTGCGGCGCAGCTCGCGGTCAGGGCTAACCAGCAAAGCTCCGATCGTACCGTGGCCGAGATCATGCGTATTGCCATCGCTGTCGCGCGCCGCTTCGAAGACCAGATCGGCGTCGGAGAGCACGCTGTGAATCATCGAAGCGCTATCGAATGGCTCGCTGAGCTGACCGAGCAGCTCTTCGACTTCGGCCGAGCGCACATGGGGTGCGCGCTGCTTGAGCTTATCGAAGGCATGGCGATAGACCGCCAAACGACTCGACTGCTCCATCCACTTCTCAAGCGTCTCGAAGCCGATCGCCAACAGCTCCGGCTCGGTGAAGGAAACCGCCGCCTCGCAACGCGCTGTGATCGCCGAAGCACGGCTATAGAGCGCTCCGGCAGCCGAATCGGCCATATCGACCGTGCGGTGCATCAGAGCGTAGGTAAACAGCTTTTCGGCCGTATTGCGCCAGCGATCGACCGTCTCTAACCAATCGGCCAACTGTTCGGGCTGTTCGTGCAAATGTCCTTTATAGCTTTCGGCCTTGCTTAACTCGGCCTCGAGCGCAGCGAAGGCTTGTTCCCAAGCTTGATCGTCGGCATAAACCGACGAAGCATCCCATGTCCATTCGACAGCAACTTCGCTTCGCAATGGTATCCGTGTGCTCATCCCCAACCTCGTTTCAGATCGTTCCAGTGGTATACTAGAACACGATAAAGCCGTATCCTGTTAGTTTACAGGCTCTCAATAAGCGCCTTTAGAAAGTCATTATCAGTATGGAATCTGATAACCAATCCGAAGCTCGAACACGCTCCGCACTGGTCGACCCCGAAACAGTCGAGCAGTTGCGGGCCAATCCGCTCGACCCAAAGTTGGTCGAACAGTTTGCCGATATCTTCCGAGCGCTCGCCGATCCCACTCGTGTGCGCATGCTACACGCATTGTCGCACTCTGAGCTTTGCGTGGGCGACCTCGCGATTCTGCTCGGCATGACCGATTCAGCTGTTTCGCATCAGTTACGTCTGCTACGAGACCTGCGCGTCTTGCGCGCCCGCCGCGATGGTAAGCTGGTTTACTATGCGCTCGACGATGAACATATCGCGAGTCTTTTTCAACAGACTTTAGAACACCTCGGCCACCACTAGCGCCGTTTGAAAACAGTTCCCCAGGCTCGTTTCGGTTTATGGTAGCTCTAGCGCAAGCACAGTACAAAAACCCAACGATCGCCAAGCCTCAAACGAAGGTTTAGCTTCGCCGCGCACAGCAGCCAGCCAGATGCTCAGCGCTAAACCGTGCGACACCAGCGCAAGCGTATCGTGATGATAGCGCTCGCAAAGCTGCTTAATCGCCGCTTCCATGCGAGTCCGCACCGAGCTTGCGCTTTCCCACTGATTGACCGAACGTTCGGGATGCTCGAAAAGTTCCTGAACCGTTCGCTGATAACCTTCGTTCGTTAAATAGACCGGCGATCGCTGCAGTTCGCGCAGATCAGCATGCACTTCAAGCGGTAAACCGTAGCGCTGAGCCGCAGGGCGTACCGTGGCGAGCGCTTTCTCTTCGGGGCTGCTCACAATGCGTGTTACCTCGTGCCAACAAGGGTGCTCAACCAGCGCCTGAGCTTGGGCTGCGCCTTGTGCAGAGAGCAGCCAAGTCTCGGCCGGGCTATCGGAAGGCTGAGTGGCAGCATGGCGAATGAGGTAGAGCTTTGGCATAGCGCCTCTTCAAAACAAAACGGCCTGTAGAATCGCTACAGGCCACACAACTACACAAGCGATAGTTAAGCTGCGACCAACTCGACCGAGCCGCAGTTCGGGCAGTAGATCGCCTGAAGCTGGCGCGGCTCTTCACCATCGAGCAAGAGCTGAGACGCAGGTTGAAGCTGAGCGGGCTGCATGGGTGTTCGACAGCGCAGACAATTGCGCGCCTTCAGCGCTTGGGCCGCCCCAGAAGCAGCTTCCGTCTGCGAAGTGGGCAGCTCTGCGATCAAGGTCGTCTCGCCCGCCTGAGCGGTTTCTGCGCTCTGAGCAAGCTCAGCAACGACTGCCTGATCTGGGCGACCATCTAGCTTAGCGGGCGACTGCTTGTCGAGCGTACTCTCGATCGTCAGCGGCTCGTCACGGCTCGGCACCACCAGCTTGCTCGGCTCCGGCTCAAGCTGTGCTGGCGGTGTAGGCGGCGCCTCGGGCAGGCCCAGCACACGCCGATAGATCGCCAGCGTCTGCTTGGCCGCCTTCTGCCACGAGAAGTTGCTGGCCTGACGCGGCCCTTTGGCCCGCAACTCAGCGCGGCGATCGTCGTCGGCCCACAGCGCATCGAGCGCATCGGCCCAAGCTTCGCTACTGGTCGGCGGCAACAGAATCGCGCTATCACCCACCAATTCGGGCAAGCTGCTGGTGTTTGAGATCAGCGAGGGCGCACCACAGGCCAACGCTTCCAGAGCGGGCAGCCCAAAGCCTTCGTACAGCGACGGGTTAACGTAGATCCGGCAGGCGTTGTAGAGCCAGCGCAGCTCGTCGTTGCTGACTCCGCCCACAAAATGCACCACATCGCCCAGGGCCAGCTCTTTGACCGTATCGAAGATCGGCTGATAGCGCCAGCCTTTGCTGCCTGCCACCACCAAACGATAGTCGCGCTCGGGGTAACGCTCGCGACTGATCTTCAAGGCGTGCAGCAGCATAGGCAGGTTTTTGCGCGGCTCGATGGTCGAAACAAACAGCACAAAACGCTTGTTGCGCAGTTCGTGGCCGCCGATCGTATTGCTAGCATCTTCAGCCAGTTCGATCGGACTGAAGAAGGGCGAGGCCGCCTCATAAACCAAGTCGATCCGCTCGGCGGGCAGCTCGAGCAGATTGACCATATCTTTGCGGGTCGCCTCCGAAACCGCGATCACCGCATCGGCGCTATGCACCGAGTCTTTGACTTGGGCATAGTAACGCCGCGCGTTATCATCCAAAATCTCGGGGAAGTGAATAAAAGCCAAGTCGTGAATGGTGGCGACGGCCGAGAAGCGTCGACGCAGCGGCACCACAAAGTCGGGGCAGTGCAGCAGATCGGGCGGATCGCGCAGCAGCTCGGCTGGTAATGCCCACTGTTCGAGCCGATGATGGGGCGGGGTAAGCACAGTGCGTCGCTTGACATTGGGCTGCTGCACCAAGGGGCGTTGCTGATCGCGATGCTGCAAACTGATAAAGGTCGAGCGCGGCTCTTCGAGCGCCATGGCCTGCAACAACTGACGGGTATATTCGGGAATGCCGCCCCGTCGATAAGCATTTAAGCGAGCATCAATGGCTATTCGCATACATCCACCACTAAACCATCATAGGCCAAAAACACTCCATCTGGTAGCTGGGCGCTCACCTCGGCGTGGTCGATATCGTGCGCCATATGCACAAAGTAGGTCCGCCGCGGCTTGAGATCTTCGACAACTTCAAGCGCTTCTTGCAGCGAAAAGTGAGTCGGATGCGGTTCAAAGCGCAGCGCGTTCAAGACCAAGACATCAAGCTCGCGCAGTTGCTCGCGCGATTCGGCAGGTAATACGCTCGCATCGGTGACATAGCCTAGCGAACCGATGCGATAGCCAGTGATCTGCCAAGAGCCGTGCATCACCTTCAGCGGCCTGATCTCGGTGTCGGCCAATTGAAACGGACCATCGAAGCGGTTCAGCTCGAGCGCTGGGCGAGTCGAGCCTTGGGATGTATTTTGTTCGACGAAGGCATAGTGGAAGCGTTCGCGAACAGCATCTAAGGTCTGCTGATCGCCATAAACCGGAATGGCGCGCTTTTGGCGAAAATTGATCGGACGGAGATCGTCAAGCCCAGCGACGTGATCGAAGTGAGAATGGGTTAATAAAAGCGCATCGATCTGTTCGATCCGCGCCTTTAACGCTTGAATTCGAAAGTCCGGGCCTGCATCGATCAAGATCTGCCGATTGTTGATATGTAAAAGAGCTGATGTACGCAGCCGTTGGTTGCGCACATCAGAAGAAGTGCAGACCGCACAGGTACATCCGATCATCGGAACACCCATCGATGTGCCTGTGCCCAGGAAAGTAAGCTGCATGCGACTCTGCCTGTTCAGTAGGAGTTTTTTACCTGAACGAATTATAGCACAGCGTCATGCAAAGCGAGGAACAAGCCAGCACAAATCAGGCTTGGAAGCTGATGGAAGAGCGTAGCAGAAGTGTGCGGACGCAGTTCAAAAAGGTGGTCATTTCAAAGGGCTTGCTGATATGCAGATCAGCTCCGGCTTGCATGCCTTGGTTGACCTCATCTTCTTCAGCACGCACCGTCAACAACAAAACGGGGACATTGCGGCGCTCTTTCAAACGCCGACAGACTTCGTAGCCATCGATAGTAGGCAGATTAACATCGAGCACAACCAAGTCTGGCGAGATGGTCGCGTCGACCTGCAGACCCTCTAGGCCATCTTCGGCGACAGTTACCTCGTACCCTTCGCCCTCTAACATCTGGGTTAGCAAAAGGCGAATATCGGAACTATCTTCTATCACTAGCACTCGTGACATATAGGTTTCCTTAAGTCTCTAAGGCTGTTTCATAGGCAGGAGAGAATAGATGAGAACATCACATCTATTTCCTTAGAACAGCCTAGTTTATAGTTGCAGTATAGACCGCCTCTTTTACAAACACAAGAGACCTTTCATAGGCCATTGGTCACGCTCCTTACGCTCGCTTTCCATACGCACCATGAGCTTGATGGTATACTAGATTAGAGAAGTCTGGTTTTAATCAGTTTGAAGCCAAAGAGAGTATCACGTGGATCTATCGGCTATTCGCACCCTCTTGCTCGACATGGACGGCGTACTGTACCGCGGAAAAACCGCCCTCCCCGGCGTAAACGATCTGCTCGCACTCTGCCGAGAACACGCTATCGAATACGCATGTATCACAAATAATGCCACCATGACCCCCGAAGAGTACGAAGCGAAGCTGCGCGCCATGCAGATCGACATGCCCGGCTCGCGAGTCTTAACCTCGGCGATCGTGACCAACCGCTACCTGCGCGACAACTACCCGCGCGGCACCACGGTCTATGCCATCGGCATGCATGGTCTCAAAAGCTTGCTCTTCGATGATGGTTATTTTGTGTGGGAAGAAGAACGGCCCGAACTGGTGGTACAGGGCGCAGACTTTGAGATCACCTACGACAAGCTCAAGAAGGGCTGTCTGGCGCTACGAGCAGGGGCGCGCTTTATCGGCACCAACCCCGACATCACCTTCCCCAGCGAAGAAGGCTTGATTCCGGGCGCTGGTTCAATGATTCGGGCCCTAGAGTTGGCTTCGGGCAAGCAAGCCTTTATCATCGGCAAGCCCCAGCCAACCATGTTTATCGCCGCGATGGAGATGCTGGGCGGACGCCCCGAAACCACTTTGATGATCGGCGATCGCATCGACACCGACATCGAAGGCGCCAAGGTGGCGGGCATCAAAACCGCCATGGTGCTGACCGGCGTCACAACGATGGAAGAGATCGAGGCCAGCTCGATCAAGCCCGACGCGATCTACGCCGACCTGCCCAACTTGATCGCAGCTTGGCGCGCTTAGTTAGCGTGCTGTACACGCTGCAAAAAATCGAGGGTAAGCTCGTACATCCTGCTCAGCTCTTCTGAGCCTTCGGTCGCCAAAAGGTAGTGTTGCATACCCTCGAAAAAGTAAGTCTCGTGCTCGATCCCGGCCTCTTTCAGGGCGGCGCTCAATATCTCGCTCTGCTGATAGGGCACGATCTCATCGATCATACTGTGCATCAACAAAATCGGCGGCATATCGCCTCGCAGGTGGTAGGCCGCCGAATAGCGCCAATAGACCTCGGGCGAGCGGTCGGGCGTGCCCAACGCGATCAGGGCTTGATCGAGGCCAAAAGGCGGGAAGATGCTACCCTCCTCGAAGCGGCGACGCATATCGAAGAGGTCGCTGGGCGGCCCCAAGAGCACCGCGCCATCGAAGGCCACATCGCGCTGTAAGATCCGCAAGACGTGCAAGCTGCTATAGCTGCCGCCCAACAAGGTGATATGCCTGCCATCGACGCCCGGCAGCCGCCCCGCACGAGCGAAGTTGATCAGGCGTTGCAGTTCGTCGATATCGGGTTCGAGGTCGAGGGCGTAGCTCGGGCCGACCGCCAGCACAGCGTAGCCAGCCGAGGCCAGCGGAATCGAGACCGGCCACCAGGTATCGGCGGGGCCAGGGTAGATCGCCAAGAGCAGCGGCAGGCGCTCGGTAGTAGTGATCGGACGATAGAGCAGGGTCAGTTGGTTGGGGCGGCCGCCGCTAGCGAATTGTAGCTCCTGCTCGATCGCCACGCTCGGCACGGGCAGCTCCCACGAGCGGGTGATCGGCTCGCCAAAGCGCAGGTCGCGCCCGCCCTGCAGATCGGGCAGGCTGATAGGCGGCAGCACAATGTCTTGCTGAAGGGTACGTTCGGCGCTCAGCCGCAAAGGCTGGCCCCACGAGCGCAGCGCGACCGAATCGTAGCCGGGCGCGCCCGCAACCGGCACATAGCTCCCCTCGGGCAGGTCGTCAAGCAGATAACAGCCGTCGGCTTGGCTGCGTGTCGTGAAAGTAGTGCCATCGGCGGCGGCCACAAGGATGCGCGCGTTTGGCACGGGCTGGCCCTGCTGATTGCGCACACAGCCCTGCATGCGGGCGCGCGGGCCGGCGCTCGAAGGCGGCGGAATACGCTCTTGGCCCGCCATCCAACGCCCGGCGTGGTAAAACAGCGTGTTGCGCAAGGCCCAAATCGAGGGCTGGCTGCTCAGCATAAAAAAACAGCAGCTCACAATCACAATCAGCACGGGCAAGGCCCCACGTTTTACAGCCAGCATTCTCATAGCCACCTCTTAGCAACTCCGCTTGATTCATCCTCTGGCGGCGAAGTCCCCACCTTCCATCCAGCCCCAACCGCGTCCGCCTTCGGCTATCAACATCCCGCCCAGTAATACGAGCTTCTTACCAGCCCCAACACTCTACGCTTCACACACTTCGTACTAGCTCTAGCGCTCTGCCTAACAAGCCATACGCTACGCTCCAGCTTTAGTTCCCTTCCGAAGCGCCGCCCGATCGTGGCCGAACAGCGAATTGTTAGAGCTATTCACAATCAGAGAACCGCTTGTTATAATGAAGCCCAATTCTTGCCAAATCTACAAGCTGGAGGATGTAAAGGGTTTCGTATGTCTCTTCCCAGTCCTTTAGGCCATTTCCTCTCGGTTTTAGCGGACACTCAAGCGCTCGCTCAGCAACATAAGCTGCTGTTGCAACAGAACGCCCAAGCCACTCAGGCCGCCTTGGTAGAACCGATCTTGCGTGCGCTCGGTTGGAATTGCAACGATCCGCGCTACGTTCGGCGCAATCTGGTCTTTCAAGAGGTCGCCCTCGATTACACCCTCTACGACGACGAAGCGCGCATCTGTGCGCTGATCAAGGTGCTCCCTCTGGGCCAACAGCTCCACAACGAGCAGTTGCTTGAGCAACTTCAAGTCTTTGCACAGTTTCAAGATATCGAGCTTGTGATTCTGACCAATGGTTCCGACTGGCAGTTTTCCGCCCAGGCGAAGAAGGCTTCTTAGAGTTTATTACCGCTCTTCCTCAGCCACGGCAATCGAGCGAACGCTTCGCCCAAAGCATGATCGAGCTGCTCGATATCTGCCACTTTTGGAGCTTCCAGCAGTCCGATCAGCTCACAAAATTCGCTCAGTTGGTCGATCAGCTTCAAAATGAGCTGTATGTGCTCCGTCATACTAGCTCAGCAGCGACTCCCGAGCAGCGCACTTCGCTGCCCGCTGAAGTCGAAGAGAGCGCACCGAAATCCACTGAGCCAAGCGCCGAACCAAAAGAAGGCCGACGCCGCAGACGAAGAAGAGAACCTGCCATCTTTGACAGTGATATCGATCTCACCAGCCTAAACTACATTCCTCTTCAAAAGCTTGGCAATCTTAAAGGACGCAAACCGCTAGCAGGCCGCTTGCCCACAGGCGAAACATTTCTGCTCGGCTCTTGGCGAGAGCTTATGTTACGATCGTGCCACCTTGTACTTGAACATAACCCCAATCTTGAGCTGCCGCTTTTAGATCAAGCAGGTAAAAAAGTGGCCCTCTTAGATTATGTGCCTCCTAGAGAAGGGGTCGCTTTTGAAGAAACCAGCTATAAAGGGCGCAAAATCTATATTTACACAAACTATGATGCTACACATCAAGTTTTGAATGCTATGCACATTCTTACATTTCTGCCTACAGAGCTGAAACAAGTAGAGGCAGCAGCCGCCCTGCTCGATTCCTAATGCAATCTAGCAGCCGAAAAAACATAGCCAATCTGCTTGTATTCGCCCCTTGTGGAGCGGCTTCCGCACACAAGATAAGACCTCGTTTGTTGGAAAGGACTCTGATAGCCGTAGGCGGACGCGCTGAGGACCGAATGGAAGGAAGAGAGCAAGCCGCCAAAGCTTGAAAGGCATCGAGCAGATCCAGCATTGCACAAGGGCAATTTCGCTCTAAAACAATGGGCGGATCAAACGACCCGCCCTTGTGTTGCGAGAAGGATTAAGCGCTAGTTGGCTCGAAGCGGTCGGCCCGCATCGCCGAGATATCGACTTCGAGCGGGCGCTTGGCGATCAGATCGGCGATGATTTTGCCGCTGAACGGGCCAAGTTGCAGACCGGTCGGGCCGTGACCGAAAGCCACAAAGACCCGCTCGTAGTTTGGCACTGCGCCGAGCACAGGCAGGCGATCGGGCAGATAGGGGCGCAGACCAACCCGAATCTCGCGGATCGAGGCGTTGGCCAGACCGGGCGCGACGCGCAGCGCTTCGCTCAGAACCGTGTTGATGCCAGCCGCAGTCGTGTGGGGCGCGAAACCAACGCCATCCTCGCGCGTCGCGCCCACCACCACTCGGCTATCGGGCCATGGCACCATATAGTGACCACGGAAAGCGTTGATGACCGGCCAAGTCGAGGTGTCGACACCGGGCAGCGAGAGGTGAATGATCTGGCCGCGCTGAGGTGCGATCGGTATATGCATGCCGAGCTGCTGGCTGAAGGGGCCAGACCAAGCGCCGCCCGTAATCGCAACCGCGCCCGCCTTAATCGTCTCGCTCCCGACCTGCACACCCACAACCTTGTTGCCTTCGATCAACAGTTGGTCAACGCCAGCAGTGCGGATCTCTAGGCCGTGTTGCAGGGCGACATGGCGCAGAGCCGCCGCCATTTTGCGCCCATCGACGCGCGCCCCATGGCGGAAGTAGAAGCCGCCTCGGATCTCGCCCAACGCGGGGAAGAAAGCGCGAGCCTGCTCGGAATCGACGCGGTAGAGATCGGCATCGGAAGGCGTGCCGCGCCGCTTTTGACGTTCGAAGACACGCCGCTCGGCCTCGCGATAGCTCTCATCTTCGTCTTCGCTGATCGCCAAAGTGAGCTGACCACAGACCGAATAGCCGGTATCCTCTGCGCCCGCAGCGCTGAGTTCCTCGACCAGAGGCTTATAGAGCTGCACGGCGGGGATCGCAAAGTTGACCCAATCTTCCGAATCGCGGCTGACCGTTTCAGGAGCCAAAATACCTGCACCAGCATCAGTCGCGCGCCCAGTATCGCCACGATCGATCAGCAGAGTGCGCGCTCCAGAGCGCACCAGATAGTAAGCGCTCGCGATTCCAACGATTCCACCACCAACCACAATCGCATCGTACATTGTTTCCACTCCATTGTGCTATAAAAAGAGCGAACCACCTTACGATGATTCGCTCGCTCCTCATCCACTCCTCGAGATTTAGGCTTGCAGGGCTTGCCACATCACGTCGCGCGGCGCGGTTTGGTGGGTCCAGCGCTCGAAGGCCAGAGCGCCTTGGCGCATCAACATGCCCAAACCTTGCATAGCTCGCGCGCCGCGCGCCTCTGCGTCTTGCAGCAGGCGAGTATGGCGATAGACCATATCGTAGACCAGCGCATCGGCCGGAATCAGCTCGCCCGGCAAGGGTGTTTCATCGCCATGCCAGCCCAACGAGGTGGCGTTAATAATCAAGCTGCTCTCGGCCAGCAGTTCGGCCAGAGCTTCATCTTGAGGCGACAGCGCAATAAACGAGGGCAGCTCTTCGAGCAGCGAATAGCTATCAACCACATCGGCCAACAGCTCTTCGGCCCGTTCGAGCGTGCGATTCACAACCACCAGTTGGCGCACACCTGCGCCAGCCAAGGCGAAGGCCGCCGCGCGCGCCGCTCCGCTCGCGCCTAACAGCACCGCCGACTGGCCTTGAGGGCTATAGTTCGCAGCGACCTGAAGATCCTCGATCAGGGCAGGCGCATCGGTATTGGCACCGATCAAAGCGCCCGACTCGTCTTTGTAGATCGTGTTGACCGCGCCGATCCGCTCGGCCTCGGGTTCGAGCCGATCGATCAGCGGAATAACAGCGGCTTTATGCGGCAAGGTGACATTGGCGCCTAGAAATTGGGCTTGGCGCAGGGCGGCTACTCGCTCTGCCAACTGCTCGCTTGGTGTGTGCCAAGCCTCATAGTGCAGATCTAAGCCCAAAGCTTTGAAAGCAGCGTTGTGCATAGCGGGCGATCGGCTATGCGAAACGGGGTCTCCCAGCAGAGCAATCGTTTGAGGCATAACGGGTCTATACTTCTAACTACAAGCAAGGTATTCCGCCTCGTAGACCTGAAACTCTTCAAAGGTTTCAGTAAAGTGGTGCGTGCCATCTTTCGCACACGAGGCTACAAAATAGAGATAGTTGGCGCTCTCATCGGGCTGGGCCGCCGCAGTGATAGCAGCTAAACCGGGTGCACTGATCGGGCCGGGCGGCAAACCGGGAACTTGGCGCGTATTGTAGGGGCTTTCGATCTCGAGATCGCTCAGCGTAAGCTCTTTGCGCCACCATGTTCCTTCAGCCTCGCTATAGCCGAGCGCATACTGAACGGTCGGGTCAGATTGCAAACGTCCATTGCCCGTCTCAGCCTCATTCTCCGGCTTGAGACGATTCCAAAAGACCGCCGCGATCTGTGGCATTTCGCTCATCACAGCCGCCTCGCGTTGCACCACCGAAGCCATGGTGATGATCTCGTGAACGCTGCGATCGGGCACACGCACATCGCGTTCGATCGTGGCATACTGCTCATCGAAGCGCGTCAGCATCATCTCGATCACGCTTTCAGGGGTAGCGCGGGCGTCGATTCGATAGGTATCAGGGAAGAGGTAGCCCTCTAGGGTGCCACCGTCGGGGATTCCACTCAACAAAAAGTGGTTGGCTTTAAACTGATCTGCGTCGCGAGCCGCCGCTAAAAAGGCCGCTTCGTCGATCACACCGGTAGCGCCAACAATAGCAGCGATCTCTTCAAGCCGCAGGCCTTCGGGTACGGTGAACTGAATCTCTTCAACACGACTATTTTGCAGCGCTGAAATGATCTGACTCATCGTCATCGATGGGCGCAACTGGTAATAACCAGCCTGCAACTTTCCATCAAGGCCTTTATAGCGTACCAAAGCCCTAAACAGGGTTGGCTGGCGAATAAGGTTTGCTGATCGAAGTTTGGTAGCGATTCGCGATGTCGAATCACCTTCGGCAACTTCAAACTCGACGATTTCGTTACTCGTGCTGACCGGAGTGCTGATCTCGCGCAACAGTCCATAACCAACACAGGCGACCACAAGCGCAATTAGGGTAATACCGAGCATCAGTGCGCGTATATGCCGCACAATGTCACCTCCATTCACTATATGGGCGCATTATAGCATAGGGCAACCCAAAAAAGAGAGACGACAAATATTGAGCCTCTATCTCCTCTTTTGGGCGCACCGCTATTCTCAAAACGGTCAGCTTTTAGAAGCGCGCTTAGAGCAAACCCGACAAATCCGGTCGATCATTTCAGCCCTCAAGCGGCGAGGTCCCTTCCCCAACGAGAGTCCTCACCGCGTCCGCCTACGGCTATCAAGGTCCCACCCGCCACAAGGAGGCGCTAGCTGTGCGCGCCATAACGCCTCTGCTTCTCAAGCGCTTGTGCTAGCCCAGCCGCTCGATCGGCTGTTGTGAAGCAAGCGAGAGCTGCTCACAGCGCCCATCAGGCCAAACAATGGTTGCACCTTGTTCATAGCGAATAACGGTGACACCATGATGCTGAATCCGTATGCGCCTTCCGCGCAGATCCGCTGGCAAGAGGCGTACCAAACGCGGCGAAACGATCTGAATGCCGTGCAACTTGCTGAAAAAGTGCAAAGGAACGGTGCCCCACAAGTAGTCGCGCGAGCCTAAACCTTGGCCCGTATCGTTATCGTAGGCTTCGTAAAAGCACTGTTCGTCGCGCAAACTAGCAACCTGAGCAGAAATGATTCGACCAAACAGCTCCCAGGCCTGCTCGTAATAGCCGTAATCGCAGAGTGCTTCGCCCAGCATGGTGTTCCACATCATCCAAACACCGCCGCTGCCATTGCGATTATCGCTTTTGTAAGCAGGATCTTGGGCCGAGCAGTTGGGAATGCCATAAGCGCGCCAAAAACGCTCGGGATTGCAGAGCGTCTGCTCGATCAACTTGGCAGCCCGTTCAGGCTTGGGAATTCCGGCCCAGAGCGGCAGCAACAGGGTTTGATCTTCGCGCGTGTAGTCGATGTAAGCCACTTCGCAGCGAATCGGCCCGCGCAAACCTTCCAACTCGATCCGTTCAAGCTGGTTGTACAGCTCGTTACTGGCTACGCTCACCATATTGGGCGGCCTGCCCCACCAACCGAAATCGTCGCGCACAAAGCACTCGTGCAGCACTTTGCCCCGAGCGTCGCGCCCCCAGAGCCTGACCTCAAGCTTCGGTGATTCTTGAGCGAAAAGCCGAATCACCAATCGGCGGGCCTGCTCGCTGGGCGCATGCTCAATGTTGTGACTGATCGGACCAGCGCTCTGGTTGGCGTCGCACGCGATCTGAGCCACTAGCGCGCCCGAGTGGCTGGCGTGGCTGTCGCGATCGCGATAGTTGTAGATGGCGCGCTCCTCGTTCCACATACTCTCAACGGCCTCGGCCAGAGCTGCGGCCCGCTGGCCCAAACGCTCAATATCGGCCCGTAGCTGTGCTCGATCGAGCCGCAACGAGCTATCCGCAGGTTGAGCCAACAACAGTTCAGCCAGCGCAATCAGATCCTTGTGTTCGCGATAAAGGTAGGCACCTAAATCAGGCGACTCGGCTTTCGAAAAGTCTCCGCCCTGTGCCCAAGCCCGAAAGGGCACAAACGAAGGGTTATCGTCGAAGGCGCTCTGAATGGTGTGGCGCCACTCGGGGAAGCCATCGCCATCGCGGTCGTTGGCGGGCGCAAACCAGTGGTCGAGATGGCGCAGCACACCAGCGTAACACTCCGCCACGAAGCTCAGATCGTTGCTGTAGTCGTAGATCATGCGCACCAGAGCCGCCAACATAGGGATACACTCCCACTCGGCGCGCTGGCCCTGCAGTCCGGGCTTCCAGTCGATGTATCCATTCTCGTGCTGAATATGCAGATAGTTGCGAATCACCGAGCGTGCAAAATCGGGAGCGCTCGGCAACACTTGGGGAAAGTTGACGTAGGCTTCGGTCGCAACTTGGCCGTTCCACTGCCAATTGTGTTTGCTCGGGTCACCTTCGGGCGGAAAGCCACGTTCGGGACCGCGCGTAAAAACAAACGAGGGGTAAGGCAGCGCTTGATAACCGCTGGCGCTGTTATGAATATCGGCAGCTTTGGCGTCGCTGGCGCGCTGTTCGTTCGAGGGGCTGGTGTCGCCGCTGCCGCTCAGATAACAGCGCGTCGCCAGCCGATAGGTGGCTGCTATCGCCGCATCCCAATCGCTATTGCCCGTCTCGACCTGTGGGATCTGTTCGGCTAATGCCTGATGTAAGGCAAGCTCTAACTGCCAGTCGATCTCGGCTAAGCTCGCCAGCTCGCGCTCTAAGCGCTCTTGACGGCGGGCGCTCACCAAAGCGAACCAGCTTTCTGCACTCTCTCCAGCAGGAATCATCAAATTATTGTGTCGCCAGAGTGTCCAACCTTGGTCGTCGGGCATCAGATCGCTTTCAAAGTCAGGGCTGCCCGCCCATGCCAAAGCCATGTGCAGTTCGGGTAAGCGCATCTGGGCGGCCTGCAGCGGCTCTACAAGGCGCAAGGCATTGGCCGGACGAATGCGTGTGCTATGGGCAGCGGGGTTGAGCAAACGCAGGCCGCCCGTCACGCTGAGATCCACCGTATCGAAGCTGTTGTTGTGAAGGTGCAGATGGCAGAGTGTGATATGCGAGGAGTAAGCGACAAAGGCGATTTCGGCTTGTATTCCTTCGAGCGGTTCGGTTTCGAGCAATACAAAGGAGGAGCTATAGTGGCGAACATGGAGTGGCTTGACGTACTCGTCGATGCCATAGGCGAGGCCAAGCGTTGGGCTACGCCATAAAAGATCAAAGAGCAAACCCGAGGTTCGGCCTCCTAACGCGCTAAAGAGGCCGAGCGGCCCACCTGATGCTGCTAAGGCATAACTGCTATCATCGGCATAATCGGTCTGACGCACACGTGGGTCGGCTGCGATCACAATATTCCAAGGTTCGCCAGGTGCCAAAGAGAGAACACCCATAAACTACTCCTTGATGCTGGGAATCAGATACGGATACGGGATAGCTCGTCTGCGCCCGCATAGGCAAGTTGAGCCACAAGATACGATTGTGAAGGAAATACGAATCGCCAGAGCTAGTAGTTGATGGTATTATACTGAGCAACATGCTAGACCGCAAAAGCGTAGAGGAAAACAAGGATGTCAGGATCCCTCAAATCTGGCCTCTTGTTCGGACTAATCGGACTTATCATCGCGCTTCTTCCCATACCGTTCCTGCTCTGGACACCCTCTGTGCCCTATTGGGTTGTTGTTATAGTGCTCCAAATTATCCCAATTATGCTGATGTTTGGGCCACTCGCCCTCATTTTAGGCGCGCTTGCAGGGTTCTTCGGTGCACGTTGGAACAGTCCTTCCACTATGCAGCGAGGCATACTCGCTAGTGCTTTTGCAGGCGCTGCAGTCTTTGTCGGCGTGCTCAGTTTTTTTGGTACAATTGTGGCATTCCTACAAACTACGCCAGATATCCGCGAAGCATATGTACAACTGATTAGCGATGCTTTCGCCCAACAGGGCGGCAATGCTGAAGGGTTTGCAGAGAGCTTGCCAGCGCTGTTACTTGGCGTAGGTGTTTGTACAGGAATTTTCAACCTTGTAATCGCCATCGCTGCCGGTACATTCTTTGGTTGGCTTGGAAGCCGCCTAAGAAAACAAGGATCGTAAAGGTTCCTAAGGAGACAGTTTCATGAGTGAAGGTAAATTGCGGGTTCTGGTAATTGGCGCACACCCCGACGACTGCGATATCAAAGCAGGCGGCGTTGCTGCGCTTTATGCTCGTGCTGGTCACACCGTAAAATTCGTTTCAGTCACCAATGGCGATGCAGGCCACCACGAGATGGGTGGCGGCGCCTTGGCCCGCCGACGACAAAAAGAGGCCGCTGCTGCTGGTGCTGTCATCGGCATTGAATACGTTCTGCTCGACAATCACGACGGCCAGCTTATGCCAACACTGGAAAACCGTCACCAAATTATCGAGTTGATCCGCAGCTTCCAGCCTGATCTAATTATGTCGCCTCGCCCCAACGACTATCACCCCGATCACCGCTATACCGCCCAGCTGATCCAAGATGCGGCCTATATGGTGACCGTGCCCAATGTGAACGGTATGACCCGTCACTTGGATATCAACCCGGTGATCGTCTATGTGAGCGATAATTTCAAGCGACCCTATCCCTTCACCCCCGATGTTGTTGTTGACATCGGTGAAGTGGTGGAAGATAAGGTCAACATGCTGCATCAGCACACCTCGCAGTTCTACGAATGGCTGCCCTACAACGGCGGCTATCTCGACGAGGTGCCCAGCGACGAGGCAGAGCGCAAAGAGTGGCTGCGCCGCCGCTGGCTGGCCCGTGGCAGCGACGACGCCGATCGCTTCCGCGACAAACTGATCGAACTCTACGGCGAAGAACGAGGCTCGAAAGTACAGTACGCCGAAGCCTTTGAAGGCTGCGAATACGGTACACCGCTGACCGAAGAGAACATCAAGCGTCTCTTCCCGTTCTTTTAAATCACCCTTTTAACGCTTGAGCCAGTAGCGTGCACTTCAGTTCTAGGCTGAAGCTGATCGCTACTGGCTTCTTTGTACTATCAGAAAGAGAGCACAATGACTGCAATCTCGATTATGATCGAAGGCCAGAACGGCCTTAACTGGCCGCGCTGGAAGGGCCTAGTAAAGACAGTCGATCGGCTTGGTTTTGCAGGTCTGTTCCGCTCTGACCACTTCACCAACCCTAATCCGCCCGATCACGACTCGCTCGAACTGATGGTATCGCTGGCCTATCTGGCCGACAATACCACCAACGTTCACTTCGGCGCGCTGGTCGCTCCGGTCTCATTCCGCGAACCGATTATGTATACCCGCCAGATCGCCGCACTCGACGCGCTGAGCGGTGGACGCGCCATTTTAGGCATCGGCGCTGGCTGGCAAGACCGCGAACACACTATGTTTGGCTACGAGCTGGGCGATGTGCGCACCCGCATGGATCGCTACGCCGAAGCACTTGAAGTCAGCACACTTTTGCTGCGCAGCCAAACGCCCGTCAGCTTCGAGGGCAAATACTACCAACTGCGCGAAGCCCAGATCACACCGCGCATCAGTGGCACCCCGATTATGGTCGGCGGCTCTGGCCCCAAGCGCACCCTGCCTCTGGCCGCACGCTACGCCGACATCTGGAACGCTGGCGGCATGAAACCAGAAGCTTTCGCCGAGCGCAATAAACTGCTCGACGAACTGCTTGAAAAAGAGGGGCGTCCCGCCAGCGCCGTGCGCCGCACCTTGATGGCTGGACTGATCTTCGGGCGCGATCAGGCCGACTTCGAGCAAAAGCTGCGCCAAGCCTCGCCCGCCGATATCGCCAAGCTGCCCTACGACGAGCTGCTTGCCACCCACCAGGCTGGCAGCTGGGCCAAAGTTATGGGCACGCCCGAAATGGTGCGCGAGCAGATCGCGGCTTATAAAGCGGTCGGCGTCGAAGAGCTGATGTTGCAGTGGGAAGACTTCGACGACCTTGATGGCTTGAGCGCCTTCGCCGAAGCAGTACTTTCCTAAAACAGCTTTCACCACACGAGACACTCGAAATCAACCTTCAAAAGCTGTGTGTCTCGTGTGGTGAATGTATGTGTTTCGTACCAGAGAGGGTGTGTATGCGAGAATTGACCAGCGAGCGTTTGCTCTTGCGCGATCCGCTGCCCGCCGACTGGGAAGCGCTCAATCAGCTGATCAGCGATCCAGAAGCGATGCGCCATATGCACTTCGCCAAGTGGGACGAGCCACAGCGCCGCGATTGGTTCGCCTCGATCGTGAACAACGCCCAAAATCCGCAGCCCGATGCCTACAACTGGATGATCATCGAGCGCAGCAGCAATCAACTGATCGGCTGGCTGGGGATCGGAGGCGTAGACGAGCCGAGCGTAGAGGGAGAGCGCGACTTCGGCTACCTGCTCGCGCCAAGCCACTGGAACAGAGGCTTAATGACCGAGGCGCTTAAAAGAGTGATCAGCTACGAATTCGAGCTGCTTGGAACGCCCTACATCAGCGGCAGCTGCGAAACCAGCAACCACGCCTCGGCCCGGGTTATGCAAAAAGCGGGCATGCAGTATCTCAAGACCGTTTTCGATAGCGACTTTGAAGGTAATTGGGCCGAGCGCCACCACTACGGCATCGCCAAACCAACAAACGAGTCTCCGTTTTCGAAATAAGCAAAGGTAACAAGCGATATGCAGGCTTCAGGCCGCTTTGCAAAGCGCGACTTCAACTTTCTCTGGCTTACCTATCTTCTAGCGACCTTCGCCCAAGAATTCTCCACCATCAGCATCATCGTTCTCGCCTTCGGCAACACGGGATCGGCTTTGCAAGCGACGGGAGCAGTGGTGGCCCGCAATCTCCCGCCCTTGCTCTTCGGGCCGCTGGTCGGCAGCATCGTCGACCGCATGTCGCGCCGCCATGTGCTGATCGCTAGCAATCTCTTTCGAGTTGTGTGGGTCGCACTCTTTTTATGGCTTTCAAACAGCCCATTCAACAGTCTTTGGCTCGGCTATCTGCTGGTATTCGGCCTCACCATGGCCGAGATTCTGCACAAGCCCGCCCTGATGGCGCTGCTGCCAGCCACCGTACCCAACGAACGCCTCGTTTGGGCCAACAGCTTTCTGTTTACCACCTCGCAGGTCGTCTTCATCATCAGTTATCTACTGGGCGGCTTGGTGAGCGCGCAGGTCGGGCCGAACATCTTGGCGATCTGCAACCTGTTGCTCTTTGGGCTGGCAGCCGCAAGCGCCTTTGGCATCAGCAAAGAGCCGCCCGAGCATCGCTCTGCGGCCCAAGAGCATGTCTGGCAAAACATCTTGGCCGGCTTCAGCTATCTTCGCAAGCACCCCTTGGCGCGCTCGCTGGTGTTGGTCGAGTTTCTCGAATCGTGGCCGCATAGCATCTGGTCGAGCGCACTGATGCTCACCTTTACGATTCAAGCGCTCGGTGCGGGCTTCGACGCTTGGGGCTATCAATCGGGGGCTTACTTTGCGGGGCAGTTCGCGGGCGCGCTGCTGGCGCTCACCATCAGTCAGCATCTAGGCAGATATCCGGGCTGGATCATTATCGCCAACGGCTTTGTAATGAGCGCGCTCACCTTTGGCTACGCCATCAGTCAGAGCGTCTTGGCGGCTGTGTTGATCTCGGCGGCCTTTGGGCCACCCTTCGCGCTGCGCGATGTAGCCCAAGATTCGCTGATCCAAACTCGAGTCGCGCCCAACATGCTGGGGCGGATCTACGCCCTGCGCGATACCTTCGCGCGGCTGGCTATGCTGGTCGGCGGTCTGATCTTCGCCGCAATCGCCGACACCATCGGTATTCGCTGGCTCTATCTGCTGGGCGGGCTTCTCTATCTGTTGGTAGCTTTTTATACCTTCTGGAGCAGCGAGATTCGCACCAGCCGTGTCAGCGTCCAGGCAAAATCGGCTTGACCACTTGCCATACAGGTCATCTTTTAGCTCTGGCGACGAGGCTTCTAGCTTCCATTCAGTCCTCACCGCGTCCGCCTACGGCTATCAACATTCTATCCATCCATTCGGGCCATTCGGGCGATCAGCCTGCGGCTTCGCCGCAGATTACACTGCTGCTCTCTTCGCTTTTCGTTGCCTGACGATGCCCCCAGTGCAGCCGCATCGCCCACAGCGAGAGAGGAGCGATCGATTTAAGAGGGGCTGATCGGGCTTAGAAGACGCTTGCTCCCTTCTCCCGCTTCTGGCGGGAGAAGGGCTGGGGATGAGGGTGGGCAGCCACTGTTTAGTAGCCGGAGGCGGACGCGCTAGCAGCCTGTTTTTTGGTAAATATGTTTCCGCCAAAGCGTTGAAGTTATGAAGCTGGTTTCATCGCGGGGTTACAGAAAGCAGCTTTAGAAGCGGACATAAAAAGAGCTATGGCAAGCACTTGCCATAGCTCTGCTGCTGAGAGTGTGGGGTTTAGATCAAGCCGTAGTGCTCGTCGATCTCACGCTGATAGCCGTCGACTGCGCCGCTCAGCACCTCTTCTTGGGTAACGGTGCGACCAAGCGCCGACGATTCGAGCAGCGCGAAGGCACAAGCCAAGTCGCGCAGACCCTCTTCGCCGCTGGTCTCGGGATCGCGGCCCTCTTCGATGGCGCGCAGCCAGTCGAGGTTCAAAATGGCACAAGGATCGGTCAGACCGAGCGGGTAGAACTCTTCGCGCTCTTCGGCGCTCATACGCTCTTGGAAGGTCTCGATCAAAGGCAGCTTCTCGCCTTCTGCAGTATAGATGGTCGAACCGCGAATCGAGCCTTTGCTGCCCAAAATAGCCGGGCCATCCTTAATCGAGAGCTCCTCTTGATCCATGGCCCACGACCACCAGAGCTGGCCGATCGTGCCGCGCTGGAACTGCAAGGTCGCCATGTAGGTGTCATCGACCTCGGCCTGCACCTCTTCGATGATGTTGCCATTGGCGTCGCGCAGATAGCGAGTCGGCACAAAGGTGCGAGCTACACCGCTGACCGCTGCGATCTCGCCGACGATATAGCGCTGCCAGTGCATCTGGTGTACGCCGATGTCGATCATGCCGCCGCCGCCAGCCTGCAGCTTCTTATGGCGCCAAGGCGTCTCGGCAACCACGCGGTCGGGCGACCAAAGACCGCCGAGCGAACCCATCACCGAGACCTGCGGCTCGCCGATCAGGCCATTGCGCACGGCCCAAGCGGCGGCGCGCACATAGGTCGACTGGCGCACGTTCTCGAACACGCCGAAGGTCAGCTTCTTGGCCTTGGCGGTCTCGACCATCTTCTTGGCGGCGCGCACCGACACAGCCAAGGGCTTCTGCGAGAGCAGGTGAAGACCTGCATTCAGAGCATCGAGGCCGATCTGGTGGTGCATCGAGAGGGTGGTCGTGTCACAAACAGCGTCGAGCTCACCGCTGGCGATCATTTCGCGATAGTCGGTGTAGACTTTGACATCGACATCGTCTTGGAAGTCGCTCAGGTAGGTATGCGGCGCGGCCAGCGGGTCGCCGGTAGCGGGGTCGAGCACCGGAGGACGTGGGGTGGGGCCTTCGCCACGCTTGCGGAACATCAGCGCATCAGATTCTTTGCGAGCACACAGGGCCGTGATGCGGAAATTATCGATACCGAGTTCACGCAGTTTTTTAAAGCCCTGCAAGTGCGCATTTAAAATACGACCGCAGCCGGTAATACCGATACGGATCATTGCGTTTCTCCTTGACTAGAACACTAACACGAGTATGGTGCTGTGCTATCCTACCACAGCACCATACCTTTCCATCTAGATTAGAGATAATCGACCGAGAGCGGCAGCGAAACGGTGCGGCCTTCGCGCGCCGAGATCAAACCAGCTTCCAGCACTTGCTGGGCTTGGAAGCTGACATCCGGGCTGCACATGCCCTTGATCGGCTCGCCGGTGCGAATATGGTGGAAGAAGAAGGAAGCGCTATCGCGCAAGTGCTTGGGCAGCTCGGGCACTTCGATCTCGATGCCATTCTCGTGCTCGGCGTTGGCCAACAGCAGTTTGTCGTGTTCGACAACCAAGGTGCCTTCGCTGCCGTAGAACATCGGAATATAGCTGGTCAGGTGGCCCGACTGAGTCCACGAAGCGGTGGTCTGGCTCAGCGCTTCAGCGTGCTGCATAATCAGCATCGCGTTGTCTTCAGCATAGAGATCCTGCTTGCTGAGGCGAGCGCTGACGCCCGTTACGCGCGAGGGCAGGCCCAGCACCAAACAGGTCATAGCTGCGCCATAGCAGCAGTAATCCATCAGTGCGCCCGCGCCGTTGCGCTCGGGGTCGTACAACCACTCCGAGAAGTAGGGCGAGCAGCCGAGCTCGCGCGGGCCTGCGTGGGCCGAGCGATACACGACTTGGAAGACTTTGCCGATCTGGCCCTCTTCGATCATCTGAATGGCCTTCTGGAAGCCATAGCTCCACATGGTCGGCCAGTTGATCATCAGCACTTTGCCAGCCGCCTTGGCAGCGCCACGCATGCGCGAGGCCAGTTGAGCGGTCGCCGCCATGGGCTTCTCGACCATAACGTGCAGGCCGCGGCCCAAAGCTTCTTGAGCCAAAATAGCACTCTCGCGGTTGTCGCTAAAGATATAGACTGCGTCGAGCTTCTCATTGTCCAACAGCTCGTAATAGTCGCTGTAGACCTTCTCGCAGCCCATCTTTTTCACTTGTTCGCGCAATTCCTCATGCGGATCAGCCGCCGCCACCAACTCGCCCTCATCGCTTTCGATCAAGCACTGAAGGTTACCCCAAACGTGATCGTGGCTCATGCCCAACACGCCAACTCGATATTTCTCGGCCATCGGTGTACTCCTTTGTATTCCGGATATCTCAACGCTTAGGAAAGGGTGTATGAAAGAGTGTCGAGGAAGCAAGCAGCCTTTAGCGAATTGAGATCGTCAATAGCACTAAAGGCTTCGCTTGCGTCCCTCATCGACGATTGATACTAAATCCGGCTGAACACTTTGTGTTTTTGGCCTTCGGCAGAGTGGAACTTGTCTCTTTTTGTTGTGTGAAATTTCGCGCGATAGCGCGAAATTTCACACAACTCTTTCCCAGACTTTTCGTTTTCCTGCGTCGCAAGAACACAAGTCTTTAAACAGATTTAGTATGTGTTTAGTCAGATCGTGCTTAGAGCTTCTCGACGGTCTGATTCTTAGCGGCCTTGTAGAAGGCGAGACAGGCGGCCAAGTTGGCGCGTCCATCGTCTTCGTTAGCGATCAGCTTAGCCTCGCCGCGCACCACATCGACCATGTGCTGCACAAAGTCGTAGGGCTGGCGCAGAGCTTCGAGCGTGACCCAACCTTCGTAGCCGAAGTCGCCCTTCACGCTCAGCTTGCCCCCGAAGGCATCTTCGCGCAGCACGCCCTTGGTGCCGATCAGCTCGTTGCTCGAGAAGCCATAACCTCGGTCGGAGGTCCAAGTGTCTTCGATCGAAGCAACCGCGCCGTTGGCGAACTCGTAGACGGCCAAACCATAGTCTTCGACCGGCAGATCGGTATAGCGCTTGTTACCAGCTACGCCCGAAACGCTGCTAATTTCGCTGTTGAAGAACCAGCGTGCGGTGTCGATCGCATAGATCGCGTGGTCGAGCCAGCCGCCACCGGGTACGCGGCTGGGATCAACCCACCAGCCTGCGCTATCGGTCACACCCGGCCAGGCTTGGGGCAGGCTGCCGTTCAAAACGTGGGTGTAGCGCAGAGGAGTGCCAAAGCGGCCCTCGTCGATCCAGCTCTTCTGGCGCTGCAGCTCAAGGCTCAGGCGCTTCTGACTCTCAAGCGGGAAGAAGTGCACGCCAGCGGCCTTCACAGCGGCCACCAGCTCATCGGCGCTAGCCAGATCCATAGCCATGGGCTTCACGCTGATGATATGCTTGCCGAGCGCGGCGGCTTCTTTACAGATCGCAACGTTCTTCTCGGTGCTGTAGAGCGCTACCACGATATCGACATCGGGTCGATCGAGCGCGGCGCGATAGTCGGTGGTGGTGTCGACACCACCGTACTCTTGGCCTGCCTTCTCAACCTTGGCTTTATCGTCGTGTGAAATAGCGACCAATTTGGCATGCTCGCTCTTCACAATCTGAGGCAGACAGGAAAAAGCGGTATACCAGTGATCAAGGCCTAACATTGCTACGCCAAGCTTGCTCATGGAACATATCCTTTCAGATTGAATCTACCACGCCATTCGATAACGAGCTATTGCTCGTGCGCAAGGGCCTGCTTGCGCGAACTCGGCATTAGGAAGATCAGTAGCACGGCTACAGAGAGCATAAAGACAACCACAATGCGGAACATACCGACCATACCGAACCAGTCGGCCAAACGTCCGCCCAAGGCCGCCCCGATAATGCCACCGATTCCGGTTGCCGAATAAAACAGGCCAGCTAAACGCCCACGGTGTTGACGCAAGCCTAACTCGGTCGCATACAACAACGAAGGTGTTTCAAAGCAGGAGTAGGCGATCGCTCGCACCAACTGGATCAATACAAACCAGAGGAACGAGGTCGCAAGCGTATAGGAGAAGAAGATGGTCGACATCATCATCACGCCAAAGATCATGACGTTTTTGCTGCCTAAACGCTCTGCGACCCAGCCTACAACCATCAACCAAACAACCTCACACATCGCCGTCAAGGCCCACAGTTGGCCGACTTGAGCGGTGGTGTAGCCGATCGAGTTCATAAAATAGGGCCAGAAGGAAGCAACTGCGCCCATTCCAGAAGACCACGTGAACGAGAGCAGCATAAAGCTCCAGAGCGCGCGTTGCGAAACAGCGCCGATCGCACTCGGAGCGCCTGCTTGCTCGGGTGGTACCTGTTCTGACTTGGCTGCCGGTTTGCTGGTCGCCTGTTCGCGAATAAAGCAGGCAATGATAAAGGCCAGCACATAAGCACCAGAGGCGATCATAAACGGCAGCCGAATACTGTAGATCTCGGCTAGGCTGCCTCCAGCCAGCGAGGCGATACTAAAAGCCAACGAACCGCACATGCGATAGAGGCCCATGAGACGTCCACGGTGTTCGTTGCCTTCCAGCAGATCGCCGATCATAGCGAGGCTGCTCGTATTGTAGGCGGCCAACACCAAGCCTTCCAGCATGCGGGCCGGAATGATCCATTGCCAGCTCGTAATCAGCGCGATGATCAGGTAAGCGATGGCTAAACCTGCTGTGCCAACCAGCAACAGCGGCTTGCGACGCCCAATCTTATCAGATCGCCGTCCCCACCAGTACTGCGAGGCAAGCGAAGTCGCCTGAAACGTCGCAAGCACAATCCCAATCTGGCTCACATTCGCGCCCAATTCCCCTGTATAGACCGACATCAGCGGCGACCAAAAGCCCACCGCTGTGAAGACACAACACATCATGCCCATCATACAGAGGAACGAACGCGGATCACGAACCTTCAACCAAGCCAGTCGCTGTTGCATAGAGTGTCGTCGTTGTTAGATCTACAAGAGATGCGTGTCCAAAAAATCTTAGAGCTTGATCGCAGTCGAGACAGAATGCTCACGCACCTCGTCAGCCGTCACTTCGCGGCCCAGCTTCTGCGAGAGATAGATACCCTCGCTGATCAGCATGGTGGCTAGACCGATCGAAGCGGTGTCGATCGGTTCAACGCGGCCCTGCTGCGTCGCGATCCAGTGGCGCTCAATGCTATCGAAGGCCTCGTAGTTCGGATCGACCGAGCGCATGCGGAAGGTGATAGCATCGAGGTTGATCGTGCTGCTCATCTCCATATCGGCTGCCGACGAGAAGAAGGTGAAGGGATCGAGCTTGATACCGCCCTTCGAGCCCAATACCTTGCTCGACTCGCTATTGTCGTAGTGCATCGCCCAGCTCTCTTCGATCGCAAGGGTGATGTTGTTGCCCAAGCGAACATGGCCGATACCCAGCTCCTCGACATCGTAATTCGAGATTTTGCGGCGCTCCTCGTGCATATCGAGCATCTGGTGCGTCGAACCCGTGATCGTCTTGACATCGGTGGTGCCCAACAGGTAGAGCAGCAGCGAGATGTGGTACACACCCATGTCGTAGAGTGCACCGCCCGAAGCGCTTGCTTTCTGAACGAAATTCGCTGTTCCATAGCCATCGACGAAGGGGCGGCCACGGCGGCGGAAGCCGTGCGAACGACCGTAATAAAGCTCACCCAAAGCGCCAGCATCGATCAGGCGACGAGCGGCTTGGCCCTCTTTCGAGCAGATCAAACGCAACATCACGCCCAAACGCTGGCCGGTACGCTGCGAGGCTTCGTACATGGCGAGTGCGTCTGCATACGAGCCTGCCATAGGCTTCTCGCTCATAACGTTCTTGCCCGCTTCCATAGCAGCTATCGCTACCGGAGCGTGCAAGTTGTTGTGCAGACAGACGTCGACTGACTGGATTTCTTTAATGGCTAAGAGGTCACGGAAGTCCTTGAAGGCGTGTTTGATACCATACTTCGCTGCGACGCGCTGGGCCTCAGCTTCATTCACATCAGCGACAGCCACAATCTCGACATCAGGCATCTTGGAATAGCTCTCAACATGGGTCTTGCCAATCTGCCCGACACCAATAATGCCGACTCGAATCTTTTCAGTCACGCTTAGTCTCGCTTTCTTGTACTACGTAGGGAGGAACACGACATACGCCATCGTATGACATTGCGTAGTGCAGACGTATGCAAACAGGCGCATAGCTGCACCAGAGATTGATTGCAATAATCTGATCGTTCAAGAGGCTCCTCGCCTCGTAACAGCGCCATTACTGTTCAGTCACTCCATTGAGTCCACAAGCGATCGCTCTGCGGCGGCCACTCTAATTCAGTTGAAAAGAGGAAGTTGTGAGCTATTGTACCACTATTATTGTGTTTGGTTGCGATCCAAACGATACGCAGCTTTGCTTACACGATCCGCCCGCTTTCAAACAAGTTCAAGCATCTTTTTATTTCATATCCAAATAATCATAAAAACAATATTCAGCATTGCTTCAATACAAATCGGCTTAAAAACAACGAAAGCAGGACTGAACATTGTAAAAAAACGCAAAAACACTATTCGTAAACTAATTCAACATCTTTCAGGCCCAAGCCATAATTGACAGCTTGTTATCCCAAATCCGCTTCATGCCTTCACGCCTCTGGCGGCTAGATCCCCACCTCAAAAAAGGCTCTTAGCGCGTCCGCCTTCGGCTATCAAAGTCCCGCCCACCACCCAGAGGTGTATACGCTCTCGCGCTGACGCGCGAGATCACAACCCAAACAAAGCGCGTTCTGCTCGACCAAAATCCAAAAGCCTCTATCAAATCCCCTTTCAAGGCGTACACGCTCGCAATGCGAAACACAAAACCGTGGAAAGCGTTGATTTCGCCCTGTTTATATGGAAATGCGCTTGAATCGTTGTATGTTGGGATGGTCTCTCGGCACACAGCTACAACACCCTGCTTACGGGCAAGCTGTTGGTAGCCGTAGGCGGACGCGCTAACGGCCCTCTTTGGGGAAGAGAGCAAACCGCCAGAGTGCCGATGTGATACCAAATTCGTTTAAAAACTTGCCCACTTGGAGTGTAAGAAAACAAAAACGAGGAAAGAGAGACAAGTTCCACTCTGCCGAAGGCCAAATAGAATGAAGCAAGCGAATTTGGTATGATCAAATGGATTTGGTATGAAGGCTAACAACAACAATCGGATTTGCTATAAAACAGAAAAGGCTTGCTGTAGCTAGTGCAGCAAGCCTTTTCCACTCAGCCAAGCCTCTAAGGCGTAAGGGCGAAAGGCGCGAAGCTTTCGATAATCGCGTTATCATCGCGTTCGGGAATAAAGAAAGCCGTATCGTCGCGCACAATCTCGGCCCGCGCGCTATAGTCGATCACGCCGCGCGTATCCATGAGCAGATCGTCGGCCAACTGCTCGGCGCTGCCCAAGGTATCGCCCAAACCTAGCTGATCGATTCGACCTTGCAAAGCCAACAACTGCTCGCGATTCAGCTCTTGGGGCGTCGCCACCAAAATGGTGTGGATACCGCCCGTATAGAAGAGCGTCGTGTGCGGGAAGGTCGCTTGAAAGGTCTTGATGATCGAACGGTAGTCGTCTTGCGCCAAGTCGTGGAAGGGCAGCCACTGCACAAACACGCCGTCGTCGGCCAAATGATCTCGCACCAACTGATAGAACTCTTGAGTGAAGAGCGCCCAACTGCTCGAATTGATCGGGTGAGTCGCATCGGCGGTGATGATATCGAAGCGTTCGCGGCTGCGCAAGAGGTAGTTGCGCCCATCTTCGAGCGCGATCTGTACCTTGGGATTGTTGAGCACATCGCGGTTTTCGAGCGTATAAAGCTGAGCCGCTTCGAGCTGTTCGGCCACTAACTCGACGGCCTGAATGCGCTCGAGCTGGGGATGCTGGCTCATGGCCCCGGTCGCGATGCCGTTGCCGAAACTGACCATCAGGGCGGTGCGCGCCTCGGGATGCAGCAAGGGCGGCAGGTTGCCCAACACATAGAAGGCCCGCATGCTCTGCGGATCGGTTGGCACCTCGTTGCGCCCGTTCACAAACGAGATCTTGAGCGGCGGCGACTCGACCTCGAAGACCGCAACGGTGGCATCGACGCCCTCTTTGTAAAAGACCAACTGATCGGTCACATCGTCGCGGAAGCCGAGATAGATCCCGGGCGGCAAGAGCAGCACAAGCAGAGCGGCCGCAGCCACAACGCCGCCGACGCTGCCCCAAAACTGCTTGGCGAGCGGCAGGGCGCTCAGCAGGGCCAGCGCGCCGATCGCGATATTCACAAACGAGAGGCTGAGAGCCGACCATTGCAAACCGAGCTGCGGAATCAGCACGAAGCCAGCCAGCAGCGAGCCGAGCATCGAGCCGAAGGTGTTGAAGGCGTAGAGCCGCCCAACCCGTGCGCCCACATCGTCGCGCTGATCGCCATAGATCCGCACCGCCACCGGGAAGATCGCGCCGATCAGCAGCGTGGGGATCAGCATAGTCACGCTGGCGGCGAAGAATTCGGCCCGCACCACGCCGCTATAGCTGTCGGGCATGGTGAATCGCTCGATCAGGGTGCGCAGGCGACTGAAGATGAACAGCATCAAAATGCTGCTTGTGCCGATCGCCAGTTGCAAATAGCCGAAGAGCGCCATGCGATTCTGCTGGCGATCTACAAAACGGCTGGCGATCGCACCGCCGACCGCTAAGCCGATCAAAAAGGTCGCCAGCATAATGCTGAACGAGAAGATACCGTTGACGCTAAAGATCGCCAGCAAACGGGTCCAAACCACCTGATAGGCCAGCGAGAGAAAGCCAGAGAGCGCGAAACCGAACAACACGATCTGCATTGTGTAAGCCGCCAAAGGGCCGCTCTGCTGAGTCGTTTGGTTTTGCGCAGGAGCATCTGTTTCAAGCTGATGATGTCGTTTGCGTTTTTTAGCGCGTCCACTCTCTTCTGAACGTTCGGCTTTGGCCCGTTGTCGCGCTTGTGCTCGCGAGACTTTGAAGTCGAGCTGTAGCTCGTGCCGCCACAGCCAGAAGGCCAGCAGAGCGATCAGCAGATCGATCGCGGCCGCGATCCAGATTGTAGCGTTGACCCCAAACAGTCGTATCAAGAGCATACCCGCCGCGATCGTGCCCAAAACCGCGCCAAAGGTGTTGGCGGCATAGAGCGCGCCCATCACCTCGCCGCGCGTATCGTCGCGCCGCGCCAGCAGATGGCCCATCGCCGGGAGCGTTCCGCCCATCAGTAAGGTTGGCACAAGCATGACCAGAAAGGCCAAGCCGAAACGCACCGCCGTGGTCGCCGAACGCGACAAAGCGCCGGTCTGATCGATCGAAGCATAGAGCTGGGTTAACTGCTGAAAGATAAGCGGCGTGAAGAGAGCGAACAGGCCGACCCCAAGCTGTATCAAGGCATAACATAAAAGCGCTTTATGGGCTTCCTGCCCGCTAAAGCGCGAGACGATTCGCCCGAAGAGCCAGCTGCCTAAGGCCAAACCGCCCATAAAGGCCGTTAGAACGGCGCTCACGGCATAGACGCTCACCCCAAAGGCTAAGCTTAAGAGCCGTACCCAGGCCACTTCATAGGCCAACGAGCTCGCGCCGCTCAGCAAAAAGAGCAAGAGCGCCACAGCATAAAGCGTTGCATAATCGAGCACGGCCGCCGAGCGTTGCGGACGTTGAGTTGGAGCTTTGTTGATTTCTGATTGTGCTGCCACAGTACATGCAGTTGCGGGACGGCCTTTGTAATGGAGCCGTCCCGCACCCTAAGGTTACAGCTTAGAGCGTACTCCAAGCGTAACAAACGAACTTACGGCTTCAACTCGTCGCGGATACGCTGCAATGCATCGTTTACAGCGGCCTCGACTTCGGGCAGAACCTCAGAAGCCTTGCCTTCCGGATCAGACCAGAAGGGGGTCAAGATGTTCTGCCACGACTGCTGCAACTCGTCGTACTTCACCAAAAGGTGGTTAGCCGACTCGTGACCGTGCGAGAAGGCACCTTGGAAGGCTTCGCGAGCGGCGTCAACATCCTGACACTTGGAGAAGCGATCGAAGTAGTTCTCGAGCAAGGAAGCGCGTACCGGCGGAGTACCCGAGGTCTCGGTGTAGAGCTTCTGCTGCTCAGCCGAGGTCAGGAACTTCAAGAATTCCCAAGCCTCGTCGAGCTCTTCGCCCTCAAGACCAGCGGTGATTACCCACGGGTCAGCGTAGTTGATCGAGCGATCGTCTGCGTTAGGCGCACCCTTGGGCAGCGGCGCGGTGCCCCAGCAGAAGCCGTTCGGATCGTCGATCAAGCTGGTGAAGTTCCAGTGGCCCCAACCACCGCTAATGAACATAGCGACGCGGCCGGTCTGGAATGCACCACCCAGCTGATCAAGCGCCGAGGTGGTTGCGGGGTCCGGAGATACCTTGTGGACATAGGTGCGATCGTGGAAAGCTTGGAAGGCCGTGATCGAAGCCTCGTCGGTCAACACAATGTTGTCCGAGAAGCCGGTCTCAAAGGCTTCCTTGGTCCAGACGTTCTTGCCCCACATGCCCGGGTAGCCCTCGAGGTACTCGTTGTAACCACCAGCGGTACCATAGATGGCCGTGTTCGGGTCATCGTAGTTCTTGGTCAGCTGCTTAGCAACTTCGATGTAGCGCTCCCAAGTCCAAGTCTCATCATCCCAGTCCGAGGGAGGATAGGGCACGCCAGCCTCATCGAACAGCTCTTTGTTGTAGTAGACGTAGGTACCCGTGACCAAGAAGGGAATACCCCACTGCTTGCCTTCGCTCTGATAGATCGAAAGCACATCGGGCAGGAAGTCGCTCAGGTCGAGCTTATCGCGCTCGATCAGCGGGGTCAGGTCTTGGAGCAGACCACGGTAGCGGTCGCTCGCAAAGCCGTCACCACCCCAGTTGGGCGACCACACATGCAGCGGCTCTTTCGCAGCAATCATTGCCTCGCGCTTGACAGCGATATCTTCCTGGCGGATGTTCAAAACCTTCAAGAAGACATCGGGACGAGCCTTCTGGTAAGCCGGAATGACGACGTCACGCTCCCAAGCGTTTTCAGCAAGACCGGTACGAACCATCCATACCACAACCTTTTGTCCAGGCTGAGGGTCTTCAGCAAAGGTAATCTCGTCAGGCTGTTGAACAGCAGGAGCTTCTTCAGCAGGTTCAGCAGTAGCCTCAGCTTCTGGTGCAGCTGCTCCTCCCGAAGCAGTCTCGCCAGAAGAGGTAGAACCGGACGAGGTATCGCCGGCGGGCGCGCTACTTCCACCACCACAAGCGCTGAGCAAAAGCACCAGCACCATTAGTAGAAGAGCTAGAGGGGAGTTTTTCTTCACCTTCATTGGGATCTCTCCTTAAGCCATCATACCGCAATAAAACGACCATTCATTTGGACATTCCAGACATCGTTGACTGTTTATTGCGTTCAGTCCGCAGGCCTCCTTTCCCTTCTGAAGATAAGGGCTTTGACTTACGCCAAACGCCTTCTTATCTCGTTATTAGCCCTCTATCACAGCGCCTTATTTGCGCGAATACGGCAAACAAGACCGAAAATGAAGCAATACGAAACCAAGCCTGCGTTCTTTAGGTCAAGAAGCACGCATAACAGAGAAAAATGTTTGGGTGCGGATTGAAAACCTTCTGTTCTTCGCTCTCCTAGCTGCGAGGCAGTCTCTCTAGCTGTCTCGCAGCTAGGCCCCCTTTAGCCCTTCACACCAGAGACCACAATACCTTGGATAAAGTAGCGCTGCGCTAGGAAGAACAGAATCACAGGCGGAATGATCGTCACCACCGAAGCAGCCATCAATAAGTGGAAGGCCGTACCTCCGAACGGTGCTTGGAATTGTTGCAGGCCCAGCGAGATGGGGTAGTTCTTCTGAGACGAGAGGTAGATCAGCGGGCCAAAGAAATCTTGGTAGTGATACATAAAGCTCATGATCGAAACCGCGCCGAGCGCAGGCAACGATAAAGGCAGAATGATCCTCCACCAGATCGTGAAGTAGTTCGCGCCATCGATCAGACCAGCCTCTTCATAATCTTTGGGCAAGCCTTTATAGAATTGACGCAACATAAAGATGAGGTAAGCGCTGCCGAAAAACCTCGGCACGATTAAGGGATAGAAGGTGTCTATCCACTTAAACTTCGAGAACATAATGTACTGGGGAATGAGCGTCACCCAACCGGGGAGCATCATTGTAGCCAGCACCAACACAAAGAGTTTATTCTTATGAGGGGCGCGCAAACGAGCAAAGCCATAGGCAACCAATGCACACGAAAGAGTTTCGCCCAAAGTCGCGCCAACCGAATAATAGAGCGTATTTTTAAAATAGAGATCGAAACGGTTGTTACCTGTTAACGCATCACGGTAGTTATGCCACTGCGCTTCAGCTGGGATCCAGACCGGTGGGAACTTCGCAACCTCTGCACGTGTTTTGAGCGATGTCGAGATCATCCAAACGAGAGGGAAGAGAATGATCACAAGACCGGCCAAGCAGATCAGGGTTGCGATTACGCGAATCACCAGCTCTTGGCGCTTCTTACTCACCATATATCGCTTCGACGATGGTAGCGCCTGTTCAATAGATGTCGTTGCCATCTAGATTCCTCCCTCTTCATCGCTTTCATAGTAGACATAGCGGCGCGAAACCCAGAACATCGCAACCGTCAGCAGTAGCACAATAACCATCAAGATCCAGGCTTGTGCCGATGCCATTCCCAGTCGATAGCGTCTAAACGCATTCAAGAAGAGGTACAAGTTATAGAACATCGAGGCATAGGCTGGCGAACCATCACCGTTACTGATCACATATGCCTGAGTAAACTGCTGGAATGCGCCGATCACACCAGTAATGAAGGTAAACAGAATAACTGGCGAGATCATGGGTATGGTCACTCTAAAGAAGCGCTGGATACGATTAGCACCGTCGATCTCAGCCGCTTCATAGAGCGCTGTTGGCACACCTTGCAGAGCCGAGAGATAGATCAGCATCGTCGATCCAAAGCCCCACAACGACATCATCGTATAGGCGGGTATAACCCAGTTTGGATCTTGGAGCCAACGCGGTCCATTCCAACCGAGCGGGATAAGACCGTTTGTTCCAACAAGATTGCGAATAAAGAGGTTGATAACACCGAATTGGGGGTTGAGCAGCCAACTAAACAACAGCGCTACTGCTACACTTCCGGCCATCAGCGAGGGTAGGTAGTACAGGGTTCGGAATACACCTACGCCGGGCACTTTCTGATTAAGTAGTACAGCTAAGGCGATACCTAAAACAATCCCCAGCGGTACACTCAACAGCGTGAAATAGCTGGTAACCTGTAATGACTTCCAGAAGACTCGGTCCTTCCAGAGCGATACGTAGTTATCAAAACCAGCCCAGCGTGGCGGAGAAGAGATATTGTAAACTGTTAAGCTGTAGTATGCCGATGCCAGAATGGGGTAAAGCGTAAAGACTAAAAAGCCGATCACCCAGGGTGAAATAAACACCCAGAACCAGATAGCTTCGCGCCGTGCCAGTTTATTCGATGGCAACAGAGCCCAACTACTTTCTTTTTTCTTCCCGCTTGGAAGAGTCTGTGTCGCCATGGCCCTCTCCTACTGTCTACCGTTGAAACGGTGGCATTTGCTCAGTTATAAAAACTTCGAGCGATATATCTCATTGAAGGAGCTTTATGCTAAAACGATCACATACTTACCGCCATTGGTAAGAGACTTTTCTACTTAGCGCCAATAGCCCACTACATGTCCATCAGTTTTGCGCAGATAAATCGTCTGGCCCGAGATAATCGGTGCTGTACTTGAAAGATCTGGAACCGGCATACGCCAACGATAGGCACCCGTTTCTGTCGATAAGACCGTTAATGCAGAGGCTGGGCCCATGCCCGTTACGACGAAGAGTTCGTCGCCAGCAATCACTGGCAACGAGATAAAGTTATCGTCTTCAAAAGTCCAAAGCTCTTTGCCGCTGCTGATCTCAACCGCATACAGGTCATGTTCAGACTTGAGATAGACGATCTCATCGGTTGCCGCACTCGGGACGAGCTCTTGCTCACCACTCTTAAACATCCACCGCTCTTCGCCAGTCTTCAGATCGAGCGCTACAACTTGGTCGCCATTCTTGGCGATCAACATACCGCCTGCTGCGATCGGCGCCCACGAAATCGAGGAATCGGTGTTGTATGCCCATACCTGTTTGCCGGTTTCGAAATCTAAAGCATAGATCTGACTAAAATCGGCGATATAGATCAGGCCATCAAACACAGTAGCCGACGAAGTAACAAGCTCATGGGTCGAAAAAGCCCACTGCCCTACGCCCGTGGCTGCATCGAGTGAATAGACCTTATTGCCGGCACCAACGATCACCCGCCCATCAACAACCACAGGAGAGGTAATATGCCCACCCAAAAACGCAGTCGTTGTCGAGCTTAAACGCTCGGGGGCAAAGGTCCACAACACTTCGCCTTTTGCGAAAGAGAGCGCAACAATCTGACCCCGATTATTACTCTCTGAACGAGCGAATACTCGCCCGTCGGCAATCGCAGGAGAGAACAAAATACCGGGAAGCTGGGTAGACCAACGTTGCTTACCCGTACGAAGATCGACCGAACGTAAGCCGCCAGGCGCTTCCACAATCAAGAGATCTTGGCTCATAACCGGCGGAGAACCTTCGCCAACGTCTTCGGGAATATTGATAATGCGTTGTTTGGTAATGGGTTGAGAAAAAGGAAGCTCACGCGATCGAGTACGCGCTGGGTTAAGGCCATCCATGGTCCATTCGGTCTGCGATGCCACAACCGCCACATTGTTTGAACCACTGAAGAGTGCTCGCACACCAGAGAAGTCCAAACTCATACTTGGCGCTGCCTGAGAACGATTCATGATCAGTACGATCACAAATATTCCCGCTAGCACAGGAACGATGATCCAGCTACGTTGCTTGAGACCTTCCATTTTCCTAATCCTAGGTATAGATCTGCTCGGTTATATCCCGGCAGCAGTGTTCGACTATGGTGAAATTAAAATTTAGAGTAGCTCAAACCATTATAAGCTGTTCGTAAAACAGTTGTCAAAAACGGTTTACACCATCCAATGTAGGCATCTTCTGGGCAGCGATTAAGACCCTCGATAAACGCTTAACTGTTAAAACTTCCGTGCGTCCATCGAGGACTGAACATGCTGAACCGAAGCACCCTCTACCAAAACCGTATCGAGCGTGATAGCCATAACGGGCAGATCAGGGTTTTGGGCGCGTTCAATCAAGCGGCGCACCCCTAATATGCCCAACATATCGCGGTAGACCTGGCAGGTCGCTAAAGCCGGACGAGCCATACGCACCAGATCGCTGTGGTCGAAGCCAACGATCGAGAGATCGTCGGGAATGTTCAGGCCTTGATCTTGCAAGGCGTGCATCACAAAGATCGCAGCTCGATCGTGATAGGCGATCAGGGCGCTAAACGGGAAGCAGCCATCGGACTGCAAATGCTGCAACACCGCCTTGGCGATATCGAGCTCTTGCATGCTCTGATTCGCGATCTCAAACGGCTCAAAGCCCCAAGCCTTCATCGCCATGCGATAGCCATGACGACGTTCGGCAAAACTAGGAAGCTCATCGGGGCCGCACAAAAAGGCGATCCGCTGATGGCCCAGCTCCGCCAACCACGACACAACTCGATAGACGCTGCCAATGTTCTCGATCAAAACCCGATCGATACCCAGATAAGGCAGGTTGTTATCGACCAACACTATGGGGCGCCCCAAAGCCTGTAAACGACGCACCGTTTGGGCATCGATACTTCCGACCACCAACAAAGCGTCAGCCTCAGCGTATTGGCTCAAGACTTTGGGCGTCAGCTCGCGCAAGAGACTGTAGTACATCGCAATGCCATGCTCGCGGCATTCGTGTTCTGCCCCGCTCAAAACCCCCGAATAAAAATCGTTGGTCGAGACCACATTGGTGATGAACGCGATCTGCTGCAGTTCCGTTCGTATGGTCTGGCGCGGTCGATGGATATAGCCCAACTGCATTGCCGCATCACGCACCCGTGAACGGGTCTCCTCAGAAATCTGAGGCGCATCACGCAAAGCTAGCGACACCGTGCTAACCGATAGTCCTAGGTATTCAGCAATATCTTGAAGGCGAACAGCCATAGCGCCTCTCCCAGCAACTCGGCTGGACCACTACTTACGACGCGCAAGACACGATGAAATAAGCATGAGCACGTAAAAGACTGCCCTGGATCTATAGAATTTCGAACTGTCGGGATCAAAGTTGAGGCTATTATAATTCAAATTTCACAAAAGTCAATAGTTTTTCATTGCTTTTTTGAAAATAATTTAGAAAGTTTTTCACTATATATTTTACGATTTCCCTTTATGTTGAGCCAAAGAAGATTCCAGAATTTTAAAAAATTAGCTCTCGCCTTTCAAAAAATACCTCAGTGATTTAAAAGACAACTAAAAGGATGAAAAATAGATCGCAAAGGAGCTGGCAAGTCGCCCAGATTTTCAAACACAAATAGTCTAAAAAGGCTTAGCTACAAGCTCCAGCCTCTCTGGCTTGAATTGACAATCTGTACAGCACAGGCTATTATATGGGCAGTACTTTGTTACAAACTACACTTTTATCCAACAAATTATGTTGCCTCATAACAATGCCGATGCTAGATTCTTAGCTAGGGAGAGTTACTAGAGGACTTTAACTAGGTTCTATTCTCTTGATGCATCTCCATTGATACTATTAGGGCGCATCATTAGAAAACAAAGTCGTTATCTCTAGAAGAGAGAAACTGACAAATCTATACGACACATCTTGTAGTGGTTGCCCGTTATCCGGTTCTGCGGGTGCCCATACTGATGGGTCGTTATAGTGTGTAGATGGGGTGTCACACCTGCTTGTGTGATGTCGCGCACGCTAAGGTCGGCTCGTAAACAACCATTCTGTTCAAGGTATTGGCTGTATTAAACGGCATATCATTCAATATTGAGTACTCCTAAACGTGTTTTGGGAATTGTAGCGCGTGTCGACGGTGTATTAGAAGGCGACACGAAACTAAGGATAGGCTATGGCTGTAGAGCAAAATGTTCATAATCAGACCTTCCATGCGCCAGTATCAAACACCGGTATCGATACACGCAAACTGGCGGTCTGGTTCTTCTTGGCATCTGAGATCATCTTCTTCACCGCCCTCATCGGTGGCTCGTTGCTGCTCCGCCTCAAAACCGGCGATTGGGTAAAACCCGGTGAGATTCTCAACGTTCCGCTAACCAGTCTCAACACCTTCATTCTGATCGTAAGTAGCCTTACGGTCGTTAATGCTCTTGCAGCGATCGAAGAGGGTGACCAGAAGATGCTGAAGCGCTGGTTGGTTGCTACCGCCGCGTTTGGCATTATCTTCTTAGGTATTCAGTGTTATGAATACATCAAGCTCTTCAATGAAGGCTTGAGCTTTACTGCTTGTAACGTTGTTCACAACGGCCACGCAATCGATTGTCCGACCTTATACGCGACAACCTTCTATATCCAGACTGGTTTCCACGGAACCCACGTTGCGATCGGCGTAATCTGGTTGATCGTTGTCATCATCAAGGCCTTCCGCGGGGTCTACACGCAACAGCAGCATACGGGCGTCGAGTTGTTTGGTCTGTACTGGCACTTCGTCGACCTCGTTTGGATTATTCTTTTCACTATCGTATATCTGATTTGATGGAGGCGAAATGAGTACAGAACATGCAGCAACTGCAACGCAACACGGTGCCAGCCACGCTGGTCACGGCAAGCGTCCATATATGAAGGTATTCTGGTCACTGCTCGTCCTGACCATCATTGAAGTGAGCACTCTTTGGATGCCAGAGTCCTGGGGTATCCCCCACTGGATGTTGGGATGCTTCCTGATGGCGCTAGCATTCGGCAAGGCTAGTCTCGTAGCTGCTTACTATATGCACCTGCGCTACGACCCGCTAGGTCTGAGCGGCATCTTCTTGGCCCCCTTCGGCCTCGCGCTCTTCTTTGCCGTTATGATGGTGTTCCAACTCTTCTTCTAAAGCGCATAAACGCAAAAGAGTTTCCGACAGTGATGAGAGCTTCCTCTCATCACTGTTCTTTTTATCGCTGAAGTCAGCGTGTTATAATAAGCAAACGATTGCCTAATTAAAACGACTAACAGTTGAGGCCGATATTATGATAGAGACAGCCGCTGATGCTCCTTTTCGGGCGTGGTTTGCAGCACAAGACGATCCGCAAGAACAATACCCCCTTACAGATATTGTCTACTATAGCAAGTCGGGTGGTTTACTGGAAGTAGAGCACGATATGCATGCCCTGCGCCAACATAGTGCCGACGAATGGAAACGGCTCTTTGAAAAGCGCTGGATGTATACCGCCTGGCCGTATGGCAGCGGTGTATGGGGCAAAAAAGAATGGGTTTGTCCTATCGTTAGCGACGAAAACATCGTCAGTATGTTTGAAGGTGGCACGAATCTCTTCTGGGCCGAACGTCTCGGGCGCGAAATCGGCGTCGAGAACTTCTGGATCAAAATGTGCGGCAACTCGCATACTGGCAGCTTCAAAGACCTAGGAATGACCGTGCTGGTAAGCGTAGTCAAGCAGATGATCGCCGATGGCAAACCGATCCGCGCGATCGCCTGTGCCAGCACAGGTGACACCTCGGCAGCTTTAGCCGCCTACGGTGCCGCCGCTGGCATTCCGACCATTGTCTTTTTGCCCAAAGGCAAAGTCAGCACCGCCCAACTTGTTCAGCCGATCGCCCACGGTGCGCTTGTCGTTTCGCTCGATACCGACTTCGACGGCTGTATGAAGGTGGTACGCGAGATCACTTCTAAGCCCGATAGCGGGATCTATTTGGCTAACTCGCTCAACTCGTTGCGCATGGAAGGCCAAAAGACCGTCGGCATCGAAATCATTCAACAATTCGACTGGGAAGTGCCCGACTGGATCATTATTCCGGGCGGCAATTTGGGCAACATTAGCGCGCTTGGACGCGGCCTCTTGATGATGCGCGACTTGGGCCTGATCAACAAACTGCCCCGTCTGGTCTGCGCACAGGCCGAACACGCCAACCCTCTCTATCGTTCATATCTCAAAGACTTCCAAAGCTACGAGCCGATCGTCGCCAAATCGACCGCTGCTTCGGCGATTCAGATCGGCGATCCGGTCAGCATCAACCGCGCTATTCGTATCTTACGTCAATTCAACGGCATCGTCGAGCAGGCCAGCGAGCAAGAACTGGCCGATGCTGCTGCCCGCGCCGACCGCACCGGCATGTACGCTTGTCCACACACAGGCGTAGCCCTAGCAGCCAGCTTCAAACTGATCGAACGCGGCATTATCCGCCCCGAAGATCGTGTGGTTGTGATCTCGACCGCCAACGGTTTGAAGTTCAGCCGCTTTAAGGTCGATTATCACGAAGGCACCCTGCCCCATGTGAGCAGCACCTACGCCAACCCGCCGCTCGAACTGCCGCCCAACGTCGATGCGGTGCGCCGCGCTATCGAAGAGCGCTTTGGCTCCTAAACGAGACACGCTGGTTCAGATGCTTGGGGTGCGTTCTACTCCAAGCATCTGAAAAGCCTATGCACACAGCTTAGGCATTCTGAGGCCCAATCTATGATGAAGTCCCTATCGCCCTCTTGGAATAGCTGCCTCCATTATCTCGCTATTCTCTTAACCAGTTGCCTCTGCATTACCCTGCTAAGCGCCTGTAGCGAACATACAGACGATATTCTGGCGGCCAGCCCAGGAAGCAGCACGCCCCAAGACGTCGTTGAAGGCTTTTTTGAAGATTTCAACCAAGCCCTGAAAGAGATGCCCGAAAGCGATTCGGTCCGTCGTCGTTATTGGGCTGACCGTCTAGCTGGCTACTTCGCCCCCAACGAGCGGGTCGACCAACGCGACGCGCTGGCCATGGCGCTCTACACCTACGCTATGGGCAGCCAACAACTCGCCGAAAACGAAAAGCTCCAATTCGATATCACCTTTAGCTCGCTTGAACTGCTGCAATCACAGGCCGACGCCGCCCAAGTGCGCTTGGTCGAAGGCATGATCCGTCTACGAATTATGCGTGTCGACGGCGAATCAGAGATTCCGGTGCGTATCGACGAACGCCCGCTGGGCGAAACGATCGGCAAACCCGACGGCATCATCCCTCTGGTGCGCGTCAATGGGCGCTGGTTTCTTAGCGAAGGCTAAGCACACCCCACCACCCAACAACGCTCCCACATAACCAACTCGTTTATCCCAAAACCGCCTAAAGAGCTGTAGGCTCGTAACCCAAGAAGATAACAAACCTTCAAAAATTGAGAGAGCTGTGATGCCATCATGCGATAGCTCTCTCAATTCTGCCCAAGGCCAACAAACCTTCGGATTTGGTATAACCCCGGGTCGAGAATGCTTGTTGAGGCTAGCACAAGCTCGCTCCCTTCTCCCGCATTGCGGGAGAAGGGCCGGGGATGAGGGCTACCAGCCCATCTGATAGCCGTAGGCGGACGCGGTTAAGGTCTCTTTGGGGTAAAGACCTCAACGCAAGAACGATACATGTAGCAAACAAAGGCGGTATAAAACGAGCAGAATCGCGAAACAGGTGAGGAATGGCTCTGGCGTAGGCGAAACAGTGCCTCATATTGAGTTATGCAAACAGATGTAGCAAGCCATGTGGGGAAACGCCTATAAACATGCTACAATACAAACCACAAGGCATATCTCACACTCGTGTGAATATGAGATCGCCGTTCTTCTCTATTGTGCTGCTATGCAAACCGTTTCAATAAGCAAGTGAGTGGCCCAAACGAAGCATTCCGTAATCTCGCACCCCACACAAACCATGTAAACTATTATGGCACACCATGCTCCTCAAACGATAGAATCGAATAAGGAACGCAAAGCAAAAGAGCGAGCAAACGCCTTACACCAAGCTCGTTGTCAAGAGCTGCAACGGCTCGACTGCTTCCGGCATGTCCCTATCGAAGAGATTCAGCGCCTAGCCGATCAGGTCACGTTTCGGGCTTTTGCGCTTGGCAGCACCCTGCTCAACGAGCAGCAGTTTGGCGAATTTGTTTACATCATTCTGAAAGGCCAAGTTCGCGTGACCTTGCACGACCGCGACGGGCGCGAAGTTCAGTTAGAAGTGTTGGGGCGGGGCGACTGCATCGGCGAAAGTCCACTCTTTGGCGATCAATTCCGGCGCATTACAGCGACCATCGAGCAGCCAAGCCAACTGCTTCAGATTCCACTGTCCAACCTGCGCGAGCTGCTGAAACATTCGCCTCAGCTCAACGAAGTGCTGCATCGCCTCTTCCGCTACCGTCTTTCACTCACCACGCTAGGACGCATTCCGCTCTTCAACAAGCTCACCCAAGTCGATCGTATCTGGATGCTGAGCCTGTTGCAATCGGTTCACTACGAGCGCGGCGCTGTGGTAGTCGAAGAAGGGACGCAAGGCAATGCGCTCTATCTGATCGAAGGCGGCCAAGCCATCGTCGAGCGCCAAAACCGGCCCATCGCCTATCTCGATGAGGGCAACTTCTTTGGCGAGATGTCGCTGTTAGAGCAGAAACCGCATAGCGCGACCGTTCGCGCCCTCACACCGCTCAGCATACTGCTGCTGCCCGCCGAAGGCCTAGAAGAGCTGCTCAAGCGCAACCCAACCATCGACAAGAGCCTCAAAGCGACCATCAACGAGCGTCGAGCAACAACCTCGCATATGATGAGCGATCAAGAGCGCAGCCAAGAGCTGACCGCAGCTATGGAGAACGGCCTGTTGCGCGGATCAACCCTTTTTGTGCGCGATCCATCGCTCTGCCCGCCCGACTGCCGAATCTGCGAACAAGCCTGCGCCAATCGTTTCGGGCAAACCCGTCTCCATCTCAACGGCACACCGATCGGCCAACTCGATGCCGTAACGGTTTGTCATCAATGTCGTTTCGGCGCAGAATGCATCGAAGCCTGCCCCGAGAACGCGCTGGTTTGGGATGAACGCGGGGTTTTGATCGTGAACGATCAGTGTACAGGCTGCGGCGAATGTGTCGAGGCTTGTCCCTACGACGCGGTTGACCTCTTTCAACCGAAGCAGGCGCGCCGTAATCCGTTGCTTCAATTACTCGATGCTATGCAGCAGCGCAATTCGTTTGAGCTTATCAAGCTCGAGCCGCTCAACACCGAGCCGCGCGCCAACAAATGCGATCTCTGCCATGGCCACAACGATATGGCGTGTCTCTCGGCCTGCCCTACCGGCTCGCTCCGCCTTATTCCTGTCGAAGAGCTCTTTCCGCTCTAGCGCCTAACGCTTCCTTGCACCCTCAAAGGCGGCGGAAAGGTCTTGGTGCATCGCTGCGGCGGAAAGGTCTCTTCCCTTGCATGCGTTCCTTGGCGCGTCCGCCTTCGGCTACCAAATCGCCGCCCATCCATTCGATCCTGCGAGCTTGTCGCTGCCTTCGTTGCGACCTGCCGGGTGCAAGCACCCAGCAGTGTCAAACGCTGTCTTTCGCTGCCAAGCAACCACTGATTCCAAATTCGCTCATAGATGTGCGTCCTCGCAACACGGGCAAACGAAAGCTAAAAAACAGCCCTCCCGAACGGGAGGGCCTTGTCTGTTTCAAGGAACGCATCGTTTAAGTATCACGCGGGTCGAGCGCATCGCGCAGACCATCGCCCAAAAAGGTGAAGGCCACCGTCAACATCGCCACACACAAGGCCGGGAAGAGGATCATCCAGGGGTTCGAGTTGATGTTGGTGTAACCGTCTTGCAGCATCACACCCCAACTGGTGGGTAGCGGATTGTTCGGATCGACCGAAGGGCGCATACCAACACCCAAGAAGGTCAGAGTCGCTTCCGAAATAGCGTAGCCCGGAATAGCGAACGCGATCGATACAATAATCGGCGCTAGCGTATTGGGGAAGATGTGGCTGAACAGGATCTTCCAGATCGGCACACCCAAGGCGCGGGCTGCTTCGATGAACTCTTTCTCTTTGAGCGATAGCACTTGACCACGCACCAAACGCGCCAAGCCGACCCAGCCTGTCAACGACAAAGCAAAGAAGATCAAAAAGAGGCCGTTGAAGACCGAGCCAAACCAAGTATCGCGGAAGGCAGTGGTCACAATGATCACAAACAGCAGGTCTGGGAAGGCGTAGACGATCTCGGTGAAACGCATCAAAAGGTTATCGATTGGCCCACCCATGTAACCCGAAATCAAACCAATCGTGATACCGATCACCGATGTAATGATCACTGGCACGATACCCACAACCAAAGAAACACGCGAGCCATAGATCAGCTGCGAAAAGATATCACGACCGATGGCATCTGTACCTAAGATATGTTCGGGTTTGCCAGTACGGCTCGGGTTACTATCGGTAATCCACATCGGCAAACGCAAGCTGTTCTGTGAGGTCTGCGTTACCGGATTATGAGGCGCTAAGACAGGAGCAAAAATCGCTACCAGCACAAGGAAGAGAATGATACCAATCGAGAACATCGCTGCTTTATTTCGCAGCAAACGACGCATCGCATCGCCCCACAAAGAGCGCTCTTGTCGTTTTGTTGTCTCTGCTACACTGTGTGAAACGGATGCAGTTGTTGCCATTACACGCCTCTATTTCAAGCTAATGCGTGGGTCGATCACGCCATAGAGAACATCAACAATGAGGGTGCAGATCACCAAAATGAAGGTATAGATCAAAGCACCACCCAAAATCATAGAGTAGTCTCGTTTGCCAATCGACTCTACCAAGAGCCCACCCATGCCGGGCACATTAAAGACACGCTCAATAAAGAGCGTACCGGTGATCACGCTTGCTACCATAGGGCCCAACACAGTGACGATCGGCAACAACGCATTGCGCAAAATATGGCGAATAATGATTATTCGCTCGCGCAGACCTTTAGCATTGGCTGTACGAACAAAATCTTGGCGTTTTACCTCCAAGACGCTATTACGCACCAGACGTGTTAAAAAGGCGATCATGCCGATGGCAAGTGCCAGTGTGGGCAAGATCCAAGGCTGGATCGGTTTATCCCAATCGGGACGAACCGGCACAAGGCCTAGCCACGAGGCAAACAGAATCACCAAGAGCAGACCTAAAATCAAGGATGGCACTCCTGCAAGTGTGGTCGAGAAGGCCAACACAAGATAATCGATCCAGCTGTTTTGGCGCAGAGCCGCTGTTACACCCAGAGGAATAGCAACTAATAGAGCAAGGACAACAGCTTGAATACCAAGACGAGCTGAATAATAAAATTTACTAGGCTTGCTTCCATTACTACTAAAAATAGCGTCTTGCACAGTGCGCGAGCCACGCGATGCGTAAGTCGGACCAAAGTTGCCACACATCGCGCCACAAACAAATGTGCGAGACGTTACCCCGGTCTTAGGATCAGTGTTGGTTTCAATATCAAAAAACATATAGCGCGTAAACTGGCGCCATAGCGGTAGGTCAAGCCCAAATTGCTTCTGCAAACGCTGAACAGCGCCCGCCGAAAGGCCTGGCCGCGAAGGATCGGTATCAAACGGTCCGCCCGGCGTAGCACGCGAGATAATAAACGTGATCAGACCGACTGATACTAGTACTGGTATACACCACAATATACGACGAAGGATATAGGTTCCCATTATTCAGCCTCACCCATTGTGAGATGATAGAATGGTCTGCGATCCTAAGCTACACGCTCATTTCGCAGCTCTGGAAGGATCGAAAACTCTTTATCGCTCACAACTTTGATCTAAAACGTATACCTATGGTTGGAACTTAAATAGCGTTTTTGTTTACAAGATGTTGAGAACTGAAAGGTTGTACAACGATCGCAAACGCTTCCGATCTCTTCCTCACAAAACGCACTATCGATCCAAAACAGCACTCAATTCAATTATTAGATCTAGTTTACCTCATAATGAGGATTCGTTAAATAGCTTTTTGGTATCAATATTGTTTGTGCGCTTGTAAGGAATATTTTCGAACCCTTAAAACATTTTTGCTTGGTATGACAATGGGAGAGAGTACCGAAATACTCTCTCCCATTCGCCTATCTATGCCTTATCGCACTTCAACGTTCGGTAGGTTGAAGAAGCCAGGAATGTAGTCAAGCGTGCTGAGATCATCTTCAGCCATACCGGTGACGTACGGCTGCACCAGCAGGAAGCCACCGTCGTTGCTGATGAAGACAACCGGAGCATCCTTCACCAAGATCTCCTGAGCCTGAGCGTACAGTTCCATACGCTTCTCCTGATCCAGCTCGATGTCGGCCTGGTCAACCAGAGCGTCGAACTCGGCGCTCGAGTAGCCGGTGCGGCCTGCGCTAATACCACCGGTCTTAAAGACCACCGTCAGGAAGTCCTGCGGATCGGGGTAGTCAGCACACCAGCCCAGGTAGAACATCTGAGGCGGATTTTCCTTAGAGATAGCGGTGTAAGCGGTCGGGTCAACCGGATCGAGCGTTACGTCGATGTTGAGGTTCTGCTTGATCTGGTTAGCAACCCACTCGAAGCGGACCTTGTTACGCGGTGTCGAGCTGAAGGTCAGCTTGATCGGGGGCAGACCCTCGCCGCCGGGGTAGCCAGCCTCAGCCAACTTGGCCTGAGCAGCTGCCGGGTCAAACGGATAGGGCTGGAGATCAGGCTGGTAGCCAGGGAAGCCCGGAGGAATCAGCGACTGGGTCGGCGAGCCGAGGCCCTGATCTACGTCGCGTACCCAAGCTTCGCGGTCGAAGGCCTGAGCGAAGGCCTGGCGAACACCGATGTTATCGAACGGAGGAATGTTGGTGTTGAAGCCGATGTAGAAGGCACACGAACCATCAACCTTCACCATCTGCTGGCTCAGAACCGGATCAGCCTGAACAGCTGCCAAGTCCTCAGCAGCCAAGCCGAGTACGTCCAGCTCACCGTTCTTGTAAGCTTGGAAGGCTACGGCGCTGTCAACGATCATAGCCATCTCAATGCCATCGAGCTTGACCGGGCCAAGCGGGCCGGTGTAGTACTCGTTGCGCTCCCAAATGACGCTGCTACCCTCGTCGTGGCTCACCATCTTGAAGGGGCCATTACCGATGTAGTTCTCGACATCGCGGTACCAGTCCTCACCGTTAGCAACATCCTGCTCGCGAACAGGAACGCCGATCCAGAGAGCGGCCATGCTCAGGAAGTAAGGAGCGGGGTTAACCAAGCGGATCTCGAGGGTCAGGTCGTCGAGAGCCTTAACACCAACGCCTTCGCGCAGGGCTTCCAGATCCATCGAAGCCAGCTCCTCAGCATCGGCACCAGAACAGGTGGTCACAGCGTACTCGCTGAAGCCTTCGATGATGCCACAACCGATGAACTGGTACTCACCAGCAACTTCGGGGTCAGCAAGGCGCTTCCAAGCGTACTCGAAGTTAGCAGCGGTCAGCGGCGAGCCGTCCGAATACTTCGAATCGGGGCGCAGCTTGAAGGTGTAGACCTTACCGTCGGAGCTGACTTCAACACTCTCAGCCTGACCAGGAATGGGGTTCATATCCTTGTCGAAGGACATGAGAGCCTGATAGTTCAACATGATCCAGCGGATCTCGCCAACGAATGAGGCTTTCTGGGGGTCCCAGTTGTCCGGCTCGGCACCAACGTTCATGCGCAGAATGCCGGGCTTTTCGGAACTAGAGGCATCAGTGCCGGTAGCTTCGGAGGGCTCTTCTGCCGGAGCTTCGGTCGGCTCCTCTGCAACGGGTGCAGCGGTCGGTTCAGCAGCTGCAGGGGCTTCGGTTGGAGCTGCTGCCGGGGCATCGGTCGGAGTGGCGGGCGTGGAACCACCACATGCTGCCAAAATCGGCAGCGCAAACATCACAAGCAGAATCTGTGAGAAGGCTTTACGCCAGTTATGAAGATCCATTTTCATGCTCCTAGATATTAGGAATGAATCAAACAGCGTCCGATATGCACATCATACACCCAAGGTGCTCGTTGCACAGTGAAGCTTTGCTATGCTGGTTACGGTTGTTACGCTTCCTCCTTTCTCCATGGCACCATACGCTTCAAGCGAAAGACAAATCAACAACCGCTAAACCGAGGTTTGTTCTAGAAGTACGAAGGTAGGTAGGGCTGACGTTAACGTAGAAACGAGTAACTAACAGGCTTTGTTGTCAATTTGCATTCACAACAGCGTTGGTAGCTAATCATTCTAATTCCTAATAACGAATGGCTAGGATAGTACCATGCTGTCTATACACTGTCAAGCAAACTTGTTTTGAAATATTGATAGGCAAACACGTATTATTCGTGTTCTAATAGTGATCACTTGCCTTCCAATCGCACGATTACTCGGTCTCTTATTCACATCCCCTGCTTGCTGGTATTCTTATCGCTTATCGGCGATATTCAGCCTTAATACGAAGATATCGCCAGATATATACCCAACAAAGTACATGAGCCGATTTAAGCCCGCAGTTTTGTTGAAATAGCGACAAGAAGGAGCTAACTTTGTTAGGAAAGGCAAGGGGGCCTAGTGTATGAGACGAACTGATTTTCTCAAACCTGCGCCTTTACTTTCAACGAGGTGTGTTGTATTCAGTCGCTAATTGTAATGCACACTTGTAGATCGCAGCACCGCTATGTTAATAGCTGCTTGCGATACGTAGCAAGTTCTTCCTGAAGAGAAGCAGCAGAACTCTGTTGAAGTTGCCAGCTAATGCGCTGAATGGTGTGAAGTTCCAGAGCGATTTGCGCATTATGCAACGCATCGTAAGCATCGAAAAGGCCCTGACCTTCAGTGTCAAAGCTATTGGCGATATAGCGCGTCGCATCACGCAACATGCGGCTTCCTAAAACAATACCAGCTCGCCACAAAATACGGGCAAGCGGCAACGAGACCCGCAGTTGGTTCACGTGTTCATCGCCAAGAACAGAAGCGAGTTTGCAGCGAGCGGCATCAACATCGTATAAAGAGGCTGCCAACATCATTCGTTGATAACCAACCGGAGGGAAGGGGCGTACTTGGCGAGGAGACTGAGCTTCCAACAAATAATAATCGCTCAGATCGATGCTCGTTGCATGGCGCAATACCTGTTTATTTAAGCGCCGATGTTCAACAGATGGGTGCAAGCTTGCAGTAATGTAGACGTTGGGAGGGATAATTGGCTGTTTATGAACCGGTAAACCGGGCAGCACTAAACGCCGATCGCCCTCGGGTGTGAGTTGGAGCAATGCCGAACAGAAATAATTGATCTCTTCAGCATAGAGACCATCGAGATAGACGAAGTAGCTTTTACTGCGATTTTGCGGTTGCGATGCCTCTTGAAAGAGCTCCAACAGGCGCACCGATTCAAAGCGCTCGAGCACAGCTTGGTAATAAGAGCCTTCGCCCGTGCCCTGCGGCCACGAAACTGCACCTGCAATCTGCAAAAATTGATTGGTATTGTTTGGGCCAATAAAACTTTCCGCAACCCCGCGCACAACGGCTAAATGCACCTGGGTTGAGGGCCCCGACAGAATAATAAATGGATTCGTTTTTAAGGCTACATAGTAGCTATTGAGCCATAAACGGGGTAAGACCAAACCCTGAGCCTCAACAGAAGCTCGGATTTCATCGATGAGATGTGTCTCTGCGAGATGTACTTCCTGAGCAAGTCGATAGGTAAGGGAGGATAATGACCGCCCTACAGCGGTTCGAGACCACTTCCCCGTGCTTTCGGCTGTTAAAGGAGCAACACGATTCGCAACTGGGGTTTGGAAGTTTAATGCGGTCATAGTGGTGTAACGTTTTTGCCTTTCTTTCACTTAAGGACATGCACCTACACTTGAGCAAACAAGTGCTCAGTGCATATGAATACCTAATGAGTGAACCTCATCATCCCTCATCGCATGATGAGCAGACAGACAGGCTGCTTACAAACTAAAAGAGAACGTTCAACACACTCATCCCAGCATCGAGCACATCGAGATCCCATTCGGTGATCCCGCCAGCAGAACTATGCCAGTAAAAATATGCTCACTCTCATTATAGCATGCCACAAGTATACATAAATCTCAAGGTTAGTGTCAATCCTCGTTTCCGATAGTGGCGTAGAGTATGCATTTGTGCAAAACGTACAGGTAGTCCGCAAGCCGCTTCGCCAGATCGCAAGCCCTAATCTACGCCATAGCGAAGCCCTTTTAACGACAAGGCCCTAGTGAGGACGATCGACAAAAACATGGGCCTAATCTTGCAGATAGGTCTATAAACTAGATCAAAACGATCTAAATGAAAAGGTAAAAAGTCGTAACTATCAGCTATCTATCTTCAACCAAATGGGCCACCCACACCAGTCGCAGCAAGACCTTTGAGTATCGGTAATCATTGTAGACTAGAATAGAATTACCTAGTACCGTACTACAGAGCATTCTATTTTAAAAAATTATTTGGCTTTGCAATAGCAAATTCCGTACCCGATGCACTAAGTTGCAGTCTGAGACTATACTTTTGACAGTTTCACAGCCTCAGAATGCATAGCACTCCTGTGGTACAATGGCTCAACAGAAGATAGATTCACCTCACCTGCGTCTAGATAAGGCGCGGTGATCATATATCATGTCGAAACAGAATTTGACCGCACGCAGTTATTTTCGCACTCCTGCACTTGCCCCTAACGGGAAGCAAGTCGCTTTTGTGTATGCAGCGGATATCTGGTTGGTTGATGTAACAGGCGGTGCTGCACAGCGTCTCACTGCGCACCCCTCGTTGAATATGTCGCCGCGGTTTTCCCCCAACGGCAAAGAGCTAGCATTTACCTCAACCCGTACAGGTAACGGTGATATTTATATTCTGCCACTCGAAGGCGGAGATGTCCGCCAGATCACCTTTAACGACAGCCTAGCCACGATGGAAGCCTGGAGCCCTGATGGTCAGCAGCTCTACTTCTCATCCTCGATGGCCCAACTGGGCACCGGAATCTATCGGGTCAACGCTTCCGGCGGCACACCCTATAGCATCATAAACGAGCCATTTGAAGATTTGCTGCACGCCAGCATCTCGCCCGATGGCAACCTGCTCGCCTTTAACTTGGTGCGCATGGCTTGGTGGCGCAAAGGCCCCAACCCCTATGGCGCATCCGAGATCTGGACGCTTTCCTTAAACTGTTCTGAAAGCGACGAGCCACGCCTACCGCGTCGCCAAACCAACGTACAGTGCATCAATCGCTGGCCGCTCTGGGCTGCCAACAACAAAGGCTTCTACTTTGTGAGCGACCGCGACGGGCACGAAAACATCTGGTACACCGAGCTACACAGTCAAGAGAGCCGCCAGATCACCCACTTCACAGATGGACGCGTGCTCTGGCCGAGTATCTCGCACAACAGCGAAACTATCGTCTTCGAGCGCGATTTCGACCTCTGGAGGCTCGATCTCCAGAGCGGCGAAACAGAGCCGATCCCGATCAGAGTCGGCACCGACACCCGCATCACACCGGTGCGGATCGAGTCGTACTATCGCGCCAACGAACTGAGCCTATCGCCCGACGGCAAAAAGATCGCCTACATCGCGCGGGGCGAAGTCTTCGCCGATTTCGCCGATAAAGAGACCGACCGCGAGCAGCGCCAAGGTGCTTCGTTCCGCATCACCAATACCTCGGCGCGCGAAAAAGATGTAGTTTGGTCGCCCGATAGCCGCTCGTTGGTCTATATCTCAGATCGCTATGGCGAAGACGAGTTGATATTGTATTCGTTCCTCGAAAACAAAGAGACACGGCTCACCAACGACCCTGCGCCCAAATCGCAGCCCTGCTTCTCGCCCGACGGCAAGTGGATCGCCTACATGCGTGGAATCGATCAGATTTATCTGCTCAATACCGAAACGCACGAGGTTCGCCCCTTCGCCCAAGGTCTGTTTATCCGCACTAGCGGTCTCGCTTGGTCGCCCGATAGTCGCTGGCTAGCCTTTTTATCGAACGACGAGCATCTCTTCACCAACGTCTATGTGCAACGCATCGACGAGACCCAAGCTCGCCAAGTCACCTTTTTGAGCAATCTCGAAGGCTATGGCTTATTGTGGTCTCCAAATGGGCGCTTTCTGATCTTCACCAGCGGTCAGTATCGAGCCGAAGCCCAGATCGCACGAGTCGATCTGCGGCCCGCGCCGCCCCAGTTCCGCGAGACCGAGTTCGAGAGGTTGTTCGAAGATCGTCGTAGCAACAGCGCGCCCGAGCTTCCACCAGCGCCCGCGGTTCCGGCACCGCCACCGATCTCGCCTTCGGAGCTGATCGAGCAGAGCGCAGCACCAAGCGAACGCCGCGATGGAACCGAACAGCAAGAAGCAGAGAAAACCGACCATCTCACAACAGAAGAGTCGCCCAGCAACAAAGTTGAGATTATCTTTGAGGGCATCGAACGCCGGTTGCGCCTGATAACCCCTGAGCAGATGGATGGTATGGCGCACGCCATCAGTCCAGACTGCCGCGACCTGCTCTTTACAGCGCGGGTTGCCGACAAAATGAATATCTGGTCGCTGCCGCTAGACGAACTGCGCCAAGATCAGCCGCCGCGCCAGCTGACCTATACCACAAGCTATAAAGGCTCGTTGCAGTTTTCGCCCGATGACAAACTCTTCTACTATCTCGATGAAGGGCGCATCACCATCCGTAAATTTCCCAGCGGCGGCGATGCAACAACTGTCGCGATTCGCGGCGATGTGGTGGTTGACTTCAACCAAGAGAAGCTGCAGATGTTTGGCGAAACGTGGCGCTTAATGCGCGACCACTTCTACGACGAGCGCTTTCGCGGCCAGGACTGGGCCAAGATCCGCGACTACTATGCCCCGGCTGTGGCTGGTGCCCAACTGAGCAGCGATCTCTACACGATTTTGAACTTGATGTTAGGTGAATTGCGTGCCTCGCACTTGGGTGTCTGGCCAGGCGGTTCGAGCAATAATAACGATGGCTACACCGGCTTGATCTTCGACCGAGTCGAGCTCATGCAAACGGGCGCCTTGCGTATAGCCAACATCGTGCCCGATAGCCCGGCCACCCGTGGCAGCGATGACCAAATCGGCAGCGGCGATGCACCACGCATCGGCGAATTCCTGATCGCCGTCAACGGCGTTCGCATCACCAAACAAACCAATCTGTACGCGCTCTTGCAGCGCACAGTCGGCAAGCGCGTTGTTTTGCGCTTAAGCAATAACCCCGATGGCAGCGATGCGCGCGAAGTCGCTATTCGCCCCATCAATGCCTATCAATATGAACGTTTGCTCTACCGCACGTGGACGGCAACGAACGAACGTTATGTACACCGGATCAGTCGTGGGCGCATCGGCTACGTCCACATTGAAGAGATGAGCTACCCAGCTTATCAACAGTTCCTAATCGATCTCAATACCGAAGCGCGTGGCAAAGAAGGTGTTGTGATCGATGTTCGATACAATGGAGGCGGACATACAGCAACCTTTATTTTAGATGTCTTATCGCGTTCAAGCACCCTGCGGAGCGGCTTCCGCAATCGAACCAATACGGATGTCGGTCACTATGCGGGCAACCGTGTTTTAAACAAACCGACGGTGCTGGTTACCAATGAACTGAGTGCCAGCAATACGGAGATGTTCAGTGAAAGCTACCGCCGCAAAGGCCTAGGGCCGATCGTCGGCAAACCTACGGCGGGCGCAGTGATCTGGACATCGCAACTCCGCCTCATCGATGGTTCGATCCTGCGTGTTCCTCACAGTTCGACCGTCACACCAGAAGGTGAAGATCTCGAGGGCACAGGTCGACCGGTTGATGTGGAGATCGATCGGTCACTAGGTGAATGGGCACTGGGCATTGATAAGCAACTCGATGCAGCAGTAGAAGCACTTCTTGCACGTCTGGCCACAAACACCTAACTCCGATCTCGACCCTGATAGCTTTAGACCTTGTGAGTGTATACAGATTTTATAGTCTCTATCTGCTCAGCTAAGGCTATAAAACGCTGCTTTTACCCTACAGGCGATGTTGGCATAAGTATTCGTGTTTCGTATTTTGAGGACAAAGAAAGGGATACAAAGCTGATACCGATCTGGTATCTGCCCTGATATCTCCAGTATAGAGGTGGATAATGAGTAAGCTTCCGCCACTTCGCTTCTCGGTTTGCGTCGAGATGATTTTTAATCATATGCCATTTGAACAGCGTTTAGAATACGTCTCGTCGAATGGATTTTCTGCGTTTGAATTCTGGCGGCGCAACAACAAAGATATGAACATCACCCAAGCGCTGCGTATGGCGCTGCGCTTGTCGGTTGCAGCCTTTGTTGGAAGCGATGCATCGTTGGTCGATGAGTCGCAACACCCCAAATTTTTTGAAGATATCGCACGCTCGGCAGCCTTGGCAGTCGACCTCGACTGTTCCAACTTAATCGTCGTCAGTGGCAACACCTTGCCCGATGTGCCACTTGAACAGCAGCACGATAACATTGTGAAGGCCCTGCGCAAAGCGGCCGAAACTGCTGCCGATGCCGGTGTAACCTTGGTGCTCGAACCGCTCAACGACATCGTCGATCACCCAGGCTGTTACTTAACATCGTCGGCCGAAGGCTTCCAGATCATCGAAGAGGTTCACAGCCCACACGTCAAGCTGCTCTACGATATCTATCACCAGCAGATCAGCGAGGGCAACCTAACCAAGACGATCTCTGAAAACATCGATCTGATCGGTCACTTCCACGTTGCAGATGTACCGGGACGCCACGAGCCCGGCACTGGCGAGATCAACTACGAGCACATCTTTGGCTTGATCCGCGAAAGCAACTACCGTGGCTACGTTGGTCTCGAATTCACCCCGCTTGTTGATGCTGAAGCCAGCCTGCGCGCAGTTCGCGCCATGGCATCGTAATTCGCACTTCTTTTTCCAAAAGCAGATACAAGCAACAAACGCGAGAGTCTCTCGATCGAGCAAGACTCTCGCGTTTGCGTTCTTATGCCACACCTGCGTGATGCGTTCAACACCTTGGCGTCGACTGTTATCCCTCCCATTCGGCTTCTAGCGCGTCCGCCTTCGGCTATCAACATTCATTTCCATGCATTCGGCGGCTAGCTGCATTTGTTATTCACCGCAGAGACACTGAGTCACTGAGTTTTTTAAAGAGTTTGGAATGGTGTGTTTAAGCGCTGTGCCGATTAATACCAAATTCGTTTAAAAACTTGCCCACTTGGAGTGTAAGAAAACAAAAACGAGGAAAGAGTTGTGTGACATTTCGCGCGATAGCGCGAAATGTCACACAACAAAAAGAGACAAGTTCCACTCTGCCGAAGGCCAAATAGAATGAAGCAAGCGAATTTGGTATAAGCCCTACCCTGAGCCTGTTGAAGGGTGGTGCGCTCTAGCCAAAAAAGCAGAGAGGGAAGCCGTGTGTCGACAGACAACATCCCTCTCTAGCAAAGGCCAAAAAAGCTCAGCAAATTTTGGGCGGGCTATGAGCTCTTGCTCAAGACCTCGACTCGATCGGGCATCGCTACAACCGCGCTAGTCGCCATGCCCAAAAAGAGACCGTGCTCGACCACACCCGTCATGCTATCGAGCATGCGCGCCACCGCCTGAGGATCCTCCATCGGGCCAATGAAGTAGTCGAGGATATGATTGCCCTCATCGGTCAGATAGGGTGTGCCGTCGGCGTTCATGCGCTGGCGCACGCTGCCGCCGTTGGCCAACAGAGCGCGTTCGACTTGGCTGCGCGCCATCTTAATCACTTCGACCGGAATCGGCGCTTTGCTGCCCAGCGTCGTGACGAGTTTGCTGCTGTCGGCCACTACAACAAAGCTGCGGGCTGCAGTCGCCACAATCTTCTCGCGCAAGTGTGCGCCGCCCAAGCCCTTAATCAGGTTGAGCTGAGGATCGATCTCGTCGGCGCCATCGATATTCAAATCGATTTGAGGATGGTCGTCGAGGTTGGTGAGCGGAATAGCCAAGCTCTGCGCTATGCTGGCGGTCGCCTCAGAGGTCGGAATACCCACGATATCGCGCAGTTCGCCGCTCTTCAACAAACGTCCGATCTCCTCTAAGGCGAAACGCATGGTCGACCCCGAACCGAGACCGAGCACCATACCACTCTGGATGAACTGAACCGCCCGCACGGCGGCTTCGTGTTTCAGTCGATTTTGGTCTATCATAGTCCTATATGTTGGTAAGAAACGCGATCTGATGCGTTTCTAGCTTGTTCTTCAACGCGCCGCCATGCTAGCACAGCTTGTACAAAATCGGTTTGAAAAGGCTTGAAGCGCTTCGTTTTTGGGCGGTCGCTCGGCACACACCGATAGCCCCTCGTTTGTTGGGCGGGATGTTGGTAGCCGTAGGCGGACGCGCCACGGACTGTATGGAAGCTTGAACCCTCACCGCCAAAGTATGAAAACAAACCGATCAAGCATCAGACTTCGAGCAAACCGCCGATATTGGGCAGCACATAGGTCGGCTGCTGCTCGAGCTTAGCTAGATCCTCGCGCGTGCTGGCGCCCGTCAGCACAAAAGCGGTTGCCATACCAGCTCGCTGGCCCATCAGGATATCGGTTTCGAGGCGATCGCCAACCATAATACAGCGCTCCGGCGGCAGGCCGAGCAGCTTGAGAATGGTGTTGGCCATAGTGGCAGAAGGTTTGCCAACCACCTCTTCACAGGTCGTTCCGGTGCAGGCTTCCAGAGCGGCGATAATGGCAGCCGCATCGGGTTGGCCGCCGCCCGGCACGGGGCAGTAACGGTCGGCGTTGGTGGCGATCAGGCGCGCCCCAGCCCGAATGGCGTCGAAGGCAACTTGCAGCTTGTGATAGACCAAAGTGCGATCGAAAGAAGCGATCACGTAGCGAATCTGCTCGGGGTCTTCGCTGATCGTAAAGCCAGCCGCTTCCAGTTCTCCGATCAAAGCCGCCTCGCCCAACACATAAACCGTGCAACCGGGGGCTAACTCGCGCAAGCGCTGCACCATCACATAAGACGAATTCACGATCTCGTCTGCTGTGACGGGGATGTCGAGCGCGTTGAGCTTTTCGGCGTATTGCTCGCGCGTTTTGGTGGGGTTATTGGAAAGAAAAACGGTGCGCTTCCCGGCCGCCCGCAAGGTGTGCAAGGTCTTGTGCGCGTTGGGGAGCAAGGTATCGCCTAGGTAGACTGTGCCGTCGAGATCGAAAATATAGCCATCGTAAGAAAGTGCCATAGGTCCTTCTTTGCTGCTCAGAATACGGAGGATCAGTTCTGTTCGTCAGCCCACTGCAAGATCGCCGCGCGCCCGCTCGGCGCAATATCGTGATAATGGCGGATCGTTTCGACGATCTCGGGCGGGCAGCCTGCGGCCAGCGCCATACGCGAACCGCGCCAAGCGTGCTCGGCATAGACTCGTAAGGGCCGCAAAGGGCCGCGCCCACTGGCCGCCAAAGTGAAGTATAAGCGCGGCGCAAGCTGCTTCAGCAACGACACCACAATATACCAATGCAGCAACATAGGCCGACCGTCGTCATCGACTTTGCCACAATCATGATACAGCGCGGCTCGCAACAACAATGGATCGTCGATACCTGCTGCCCGTAGAGTCTCGAAGACATCGAAACAATGACGCTGATCGTACAAGGGCATGGCATAAAAGAGCCGTTGTTCTTCAGGTGTAAGCATTTCTGCTACGGTCGCATGCTCTTCGGGGCTTATCGATGCACGAATAGCAGAAAAAAATTGCTTCACCCGATAGGCCAAATTCATGATTGTTCGCCTCTAACAATTCAGCAAAAAGCCAGTACAATACGTTCTGGTATTCGCCATTCCCACTCTTCTCAAAATAGTATAGCACGAGCTTTTCGATGGCTTTTAGAAACGGAAGCACAATGGTTGCAAACAACGATTCAAAGCTACCTGCTCAGCACGTCTTTATCCTCGTTTTGGGAGTGATCTGTTCTATCGCCCTGCCTTTGCGTCTCTTCAAACTCGACGATCTTCCCAGCGAGATCTACGGCGACATCATTATCATTTACGAATACCTGCGCAAGATCTTCAATGGCGAATGGCCTGTCAACTTTTACCTCAGCGCTGGCCCGCTCTATCAATACCTGATCGCGCCGATTATCGCGCTGTTCGGCCTCTCGTATTTCAGCATCAAAATCGCTTCGGTCATCGTTAGCTGCCTGACTCTGCTGGCGATCTGGCTGTTTGCCTGCGAAATCGAAGCCGATAGTGGCGAGCTGGGCCTGCTGACCTGCGTAATCGCCAGCGTCTCGATCTGGTTTTTGATCTTCAGCCGTTTGGGTAATTCGCAGATTCTGCTGCCGTTGGTAGCGACCCTTGCGCTCTGGTTGGCGCTGCGCACAGTGCGCACGGGTAGCATCGTCGATCTGCTCGGCTGCGCTGTGGTAGCCACGCTTGGGCTCTACACCTATCCACAATTGTTCATTCTGCCGGGTGTAGTGCTGATCTGCTTAATCGTGCTTTGGAAGCTGCACGACGGTATTCCTTGGAGCGATGTTCTGCTCTTTATCGGGGTCAGCTCACTGGGTACGATCCCCTTCATCTTTCTCGTCTCGAGCGATCCCGATAACTTCTTCTCGGGCTATATCGGCGAAAAGCTGCCGACGGGCGATCTGTTAAAGATTATCGCAACCAATATCAAAAGCGCGGCTTTGGCCCTGCATGTGCAAGGCGATGTGGTCTTCCGCAGCAATGTCTCCACAGCGCCCCAACTCGACCTAGTCAGCGGCATCCTCTTTCTTTTTGGCATCGTGTACTGGCTCAGCCCAAAACGCCGCCGCCTAGCGCCTATCCTCTTTATTCCGTTTGTGCTGCTCCAATTGCCTTCGATTATGGTGCGCCATACGATTCAGGTGCCTTCGGCCTCGCGCACGCTGGCGATCGTACCGATCATCTATCTGTTGGTGGCCAGCGGTCTGCTCTGGCTGATTCAAACCCTCGACCGCAATTTCCACCTTCCCAAGCTTGTCCCTAGTCTGCTGGTTGGCGTAGCCTTGATCGCAATCACTTATCTGAATGGCTCGGCCTATTTCACACGCTACGCCGAAGGTCTGCCCGGAGCCAACACCGCCTACCATCGTGTCATGACCGACTATTTTGCAAGCCTGCCCAACGATGCCAAGATCATCATTCGAGGTTGTTGTTGGGCCAAATGGGAACAACCGCAGCAACAAGCGATCTCTTACACCTTACGAGGCCCACAAAAGGTGCTGTTTATCGCCCCCGAAGACCTGACCTGCCCGATGCTGCTAGAAAGCACAGAGCCGAGCTATCTGGTCTGGTCGCCCATAGATGTCAACTTCAACAAGCAGCTCGTGGCTTGTATCGGCGCGCTCGAAACCACCATCTTCCGCAGTAAAGTGGGCGAAGACATGTTTATCATCGCCAAGATCCGATAATTCCCAAGCTTTTTACACAGCAAACAGTCAAGCATAATCCGTTGCACACTCTTTAGAGTGTGTTATGATAGTACTTAACTATCAGATCTATAAGCATTTTTGTATAAATGCTGCTGAGAGTCTCCGCGACTCCACCGATCGACCGAGCCATTTCCTTCATACGTTATCGACATATTCACAGCAATGTTGCCTCTGGGACGTAACACTCTTAAATGGAGTTTGGCATGCAAAGAAGCAATTCCGTAAAGGGAGATCTCATCATCCGTGTTGCAGGCGAATCTGGTGATGGCAGTAACGCCACTGGCGAGATGTTGGCCCAAGCCGCCGCGCGTTCTGGCCTCTATGTCTTCACCTTCCGCACAACACCCGCCGAGATCAAAGGTGGCCCCGTAATGGTACAGGTGCGCGCTTCCAACAGCCCTGTACGCTCTATGGGCGATGCAGTCGATGTCTTGTTCGCCTTCAACCAAGAGGCTTGGGATCTTCACCATCAAGATATGGCGCCTAACGCCGTCCTGCTCTACGACCCCGATGAATTCACCCCGCCCGATAGTTTCACTGGTATCCGCTATCCTATCCCGATCAATGCGCTCGCAACCCAAGCAGGCAACAAACGCGGTAAGAATGTGGCGGCACTAGGCGCGGTCGCCACGCTCTTCGGCATCGGCGCGGCCCGTTTGGAAGATATCGTGCGCGCCAAGCTAGGCAAAAAGGCCGATCTGCTCGAACTGAACTTAAAGGCGCTTCAAGCAGGTATCGACTACGCCAAACAAGAGATCAAAAAGAGCGATAGTTTCTGGGTCGAATCACAGGCCGAGCGTGAATTGCTCGTTATGACGGGTAACCAAGCGATCGTGGCAGGCGCGCTCCACGCAGGAATCGGCTTCTTTGCAGGCTATCCCATCACTCCGGCTTCCGACATTATGGAAGGCCTGGCGGCAACGCTCCCCAAGTTAGGCGGCGGCTACATGCAGGCCGAAGACGAGATCGCCTCGATTATGGCCTGTATCGGCGCTTCCTACGGCGGCAAAAAGGCTATGACCTCGACAGCAGGCCCCGGCATCAGCCTGATGAGCGAGGCGATCGGCTACGCTTCCATGGCCGAGATCCCAGTTGTAATCGTCGATGCTCAGCGCGGCGGCCCTTCGACCGGTCTGCCCACCAAGATGGAACAGAGCGACCTCAATATCGCGGTCTATGGCGGCCACGGCGATAGCCCTCGTATCGTGTTGGCGCCCGCCAGCGTTGCCGAATGTTTCCACTTGACCGTATGGGCCTTTAATCTGGCCGAACAGTATCAGACTCCTGTCTTCTTGCTCTCAGACTACTCGCTCTCCTTCCGCACCGAAACGATCGAGAAGATCGACTACGCCTCCTACCCGATCATCGATCGCCTGAAGCCGCCGGCCGATCTGCCCGCCGATCAGTACAAGCGCTTCGAGCTGACCGAGAGCGGCATCTCGCCCATGGCCCTGCCCGGCATGGCTGGCTTCAACTACACGGCTAGCGGCCTCGAACACAACGAACATGGCGATCCGGCCTATACGCCCAAGGCCCACACCGCAATGACCGAAAAGCGCTGGCGCAAGTTCGAACCGCTCAAAGCAAGCCGCGACTATGTGCGCCGCTTCGGTAGCGAACAAGCTAAGGTAGGCGTGCTCTGTTGGGGCACCACCGCCGGCCCGGCCCGAGGTGCTGTACAAATGGCTATCGACGAGGGGCTTTCGGTCGCGCTCTTGCAGGTTCAAATGCTCTCGCCGCTGCCCGAAGTAGCGATCCAAGAGTTCATCGACAGCGTCGAGCATGTAATCGTACCCGAAGTGAACTACAGCGGTCAGTTCGCCAAGTTGGTACAAGGCACCTTGGGCGTCAAGGTTCACTCCTTCACCCAATACACTGGCTTGCCCTTCACCCAGACCGATATTTTGCGCAAAATCCAAGAGGTATTGGGGGTTAGCGAAGCGATTACGGCCTAGGTCGCACATCTAAGAGGAGTTTTACAATGAGCGATAATATTGCGCTGACACAGGCGCCTCGCAAAATTGCCGATTACAAAACAGATTTAAAGCCGATCTGGTGCCCCGGCTGTGGCGACTTCGCTGTTTTGGCCGCCATTCAACAGGCTTTGGTAGCCCAACAAATCGATCCCAAAGATCTGGCGATCGTTTCGGGCATCGGCTGTTCGTCGCGTCTGCCCGGTTTCGTGCAGTGCTACGGTCTGCACACCGTTCACGGGCGCTCGATTCCGGCGGCGACCGGCCTGAAGCTGGCGCGTCCTGACCTGACCGTTTTGGCGGTTGGCGGCGATGGCGACTACTTCTCGATCGGTCTTGGGCACCTGCCCCACGGTGTGCGCCGCGATGTCAACATCACTTGTATCGTGATGGACAATGAGATCTATGGCTTGACCAAAGGCCAAACCTCGCCGACTTCGCCCAACGGCCACGTCACCAAGTCGACTCCGACCGGCAACGAAGCCCAGCCGCTCAACCCGCTGGCGCTGGTGCTCGCTAGCGGCGCAACCTTTGTGGCGCGCGGCTTCTCGTCGCAGCCCAAGCAGCTCGCCGAGCTGATTCGTCTGGGCATGCAGCACGAAGGCTTCGCTTTCATTCAAGCGATGAGCCCATGTGTCACCTTCTACGACACCTACAAGCTCTACAAAGAGCGGGTCTACCAGATCCCAAGCGATCATGATGTCACCGATCGCGAAGCCGCTATGCGCTACGCGCTAGAGACCGATCGCATGCCGCTCGGTATCTTCTACAACGTGCCAGCCGAAAAAACTAAGGCTCAGCGCGAAACAATCAGCTTCGATATCGAAAGCTACATGTCGCGCTATCTGGCCTAACCCTGAAAGCGGAAGCGTATAGATTTGCGCTTCCGCTTTCAGAGCACCTCTTTCAACGAGCTAGGCAAGCGAAAGCAGGCGAAGATACAAGTTAAGAGCAATTCCGCTCTGCCGAAGACCAACAAACACAACCCAAACGAAACACACGTAAGGTGGTCTCACACCTGTTCGAGGGGTCTGATGGCTTAGACATCAGACCTCTTTGTAATGGCTGTAAAGATGCGCATAGTCACAGCGAATCTGTTTGGTCAGTTCAGCACTCTGGCGGCTTGGTCTCTTCCCCAAACAAGGCTTTAACCGCGTCCGCCTACGGCTACCAACAGCCCGCCCGTAGCCACAGGGTTGTAGCTGTATGCCGAGAGACCACCCCAACATACAACGAGTCAAACGGATTACAGATCATTCGAAATCCGCTTAAAAACGTGCTTTCTCGCAACATGGAGCAACAGAAACCAAAAAAAGAGAGGAAGTTCCACTCTGCCGAAGGCCAAAAAGAGATAGAGTAATCGGATCACGTATCATATCTTCTAAAGGCCAACACATACAGTCATCAAGCGGATTTGCTACCATTCGCAAGCTGTTCTATCGCCCCATTTTGGGGAGACCTTCGGCACAGGGCTACCAGCCTCTTTTGATGGGGAAGATGTTGATAGCCGTAGGCGGACGCGCTGAGGATCGAATGGAAGGTAGAGACACCGCCGCTAGAGGGATCTTTGACATGCCGTTCTAACATCACAATCGTCATTCTGTGGTATGCTGAACATGACGACACGCTGCGTTATTGGGAATGACTTTTCGGCTTTAGGAAGCGATTTAACGTCCTTTGAAGATCGAATACGACAAGCGACAAGCAGAGCACTCCCAAAGCGCTTCGAAGGCTGCACAAATCAGGCCTTCGCATAGCTTGTGATATAATGAACAAAGAATTACAACCAGAGCATGTTCGCCTGACGCTTAAAGAGGTTGGTGCGGCTTACAGTTCGCGTATTGTGATCGCACAGCTCTCTTTATCGCTCGAAAGCGGCGACATTTTAGTGGTAAGTGGCGCAAACGGCAGTGGAAAATCCACGCTTTTGCGCCTGTTGTGTGGTTTACAGCGCCTACATAGCGGCGAAATCCTCTACGAATACAACGGTGTAAGCTATACTCCCAATCAGGCTTCCCACCTGATCGGCTGGGTTTCGCCCGATCTCGCGCTCTATCGCGAACTGACTGCGCTCGAAAATCTACGTTTCTTCGCTCAGGTACGCGGCCTGCGCGTTCAAGACAGCCAGCTCAGCGCGCTTTTGGCCGATGTTGGACTGGGCGGGCGAGATCACGACTATGTCAGCTCTTATTCGACCGGTATGCAACAGCGTTTGCGCTATGCCTACGCGCTGCTGCACCAGCCAGCCGTTCTGCTGCTCGATGAGCCAACCGTGACCCTCGATGAACGCGGCAGCGATACCGTGGCCCGCATCATCGAGCGACAACGCGCGCGAGGCATTGTGGTCATCGCTACCAACGATCCGCGCGAACTCGCTTGGGGTGACTATGTTTTGACCTTGGGAGCAGCCTGATGTCGAGCAAACAACAGGATCCTTGCTTCGATTGTGTTGCTGAGATGGTGACCCTATGACGCCCCAAGCGGCACCGAACGAACTGCCACTTCGCAGCCTGCTCTTAGCAGCCTGGGCTGTTTTTATGAAAGATCTGCGCAGCGAATTGCGCAGCCGTTACGCTATCAACGCCATTCTGCTCTTCGCCGTCAGCACCGCCGTTGCTGTCAGTTTAGGAGTCGGCTTTATCGGCTTGCGACGCGAAGGCGACTGGATCAACATCCAATCCTCGCTCTTGTGGATCGCCCTGCTGTTCGCCGCACTCAACGGTTTGGCCCGCAGCTTTGTGCAAGAAGAAGAGACACGTACCGGACTGGCACTGCGGCTGGCCGCACCAAGCCATGCGATTTATCTGGGCAAATTGTGCTTTAACTTGGCCCTGCTAGCGATTTTGGATCTGGTGACCTGTCTGTTTTTTATGATGTTTATTCGTTTACAGATCGCCAATCCGTCGCTGTTTATCGCCCTGCTCGTTATGGGGAGCGTCGCCTTAGCCTGCACCACCACGATTCTGGCGGCTATCATCGCTAAAGCCAGCCTTAAAAGCGCTCTGTTTGCGGTTTTATCCTTCCCGCTTTTGGTGCCCTTGCTGGTGATAGCTATTCAGGGTACAGCGCTCGCCATCGAAGGAGCTACTTGGAGCGAAGGCTTCTCGTATCTCCAAAGCTTGATCGGTTTCGCCGTGGCAATGTTTGTTGCATCGTTATTGCTTTTTCGCTTTGTATGGGAGTCCTAAGGGCCAGAGCTTGGTGGCTCTTGGAGAGCTCTCAAAATCATAGCTCGAAGCTATCAATATGCTCTAAACTGCTCTTGCTAGGGCTATTAAAGCATTGTATGATGATTTAGATGTTCTCTGGTTTCAGAAAGGAAGATGTCCGTATGCGCGAGCGCTTAGCAAGCGTAGCGAAGCTCTTCATTGGTATATGGCTTGGCGGTGTCGTTGTCGCCATGTTCTTGCTAGTGCCACAATATGAAGGTTTAGGTAACGCTGGCCGAATCATTATTATGCACGTCCCGACCGCTTGGGTCTGTGTGCTTGCTTTTACCATTTCTGCGATCTATAGCGCGCTCTATCTCTGGAAAAATAAGCCCGAATTCGATAATCGTGCGCTTGCTGCCGCCGAAAATGGCTTTCTCTTTACAATTTTGGCGACCGTAACCGGTATGATTTTCTCCCAAGTTGTTTGGGGAATCTTCTGGAACTGGGACCCACGCCAAACTTCGATCTTTGTGCTACTTCTGATCTACGCTGCGCTCTTCGCCCTGCGCTCGGCGATCGAAGATCTTGAGCGCCGCCGCCGCCTGAGCGCGGTCTATTCGCTGTTTGCCTTTGTGACGGTGCCTTTCCTGATCTTTATCGCACCCCGCATGGCAGAGAGCACCCTGCACCCCAATTGTGCCTTTATCGAAGGGAGCGAGTGCGAAGGCATCGAGCTAGCAGTCGGCAAGATCGGTCTGCTGGGCGACCGCAAAGTGCAACTGCTTGGCCTAAGCCAAGATGGCGACGTCGTGACCGCCGAGGTCAAGGTGAGCGAACCGGGCCTCACCAGCGAGGCGATTCTACACCCCACTTGGAGCGCCAGCGAAGGGCATCAGATCGTCTCGCCCGAGTTTCCCAATCTGCGCTATCGCCTCACGATCATGAGTGCCGATATGGCTAGCCAGAGCGCCAAATTAAATATTATGGCTCCTGGAACGGGTATTCTCGATAATCGTATCACGCTTTACACCTTTTTAGCTGGTATTTTTGGCTTTACTGCTCTGTTTATCTGGATGTTCAGAGTGCGATCCAAGCTGCTCGATATCCAAGAGGACTTACAGCAGAGAGAGGGAGCATTTGCATGAACATCATTCTAGAAGACGCCGTTGCAGTCTATGTTGCGATGGCAGTAGCACTATCGGTCTGGATCGTTATCTTTATCTATCTCTGGCGTATCGACGCCCATGCAAAAGAGATGCGTCGCCAGCTCGATAGCAAATCTCGCACAGAACAAAACCCAGTTCCTACGGCAACATTACGTGCGCAGAAAGCGCGTGAGTCTAGCGAATAAGATACAAGACATACTCTTAGCCGATGTAATTCAAAACAAGGATGGCGTATAATGACCGTAATGCCATCCTTGTTCCTACACGTATGGCGACATTAGACCTCTGTCAAGAACCTAGGAGATCTAGAACATGACCACCACTCCTCCAAAAAAATCCCGTGGTTTTGTGTTGAAACCGCTTCATATTGCTGCTTTTGGCATCATTCTCTTAGCGATCGTTTATGGCATCTTCGGAGTCCAAGGCAGTGTACGCGCCTATACCACCAGCGTTGCCGAAGCCGAGCAGAGCGGTCGTAGTGTCCAACTCGCTGGCTTCTTAGGCAGCCAAGGCGAATACGATGAACAAGGTCGTTGGACCTTCATGCTCGAAGACGAGAACGGCGAGATGATGAAAATTATCAGCAACGAGCCCAAGCCCGCCAACTTCGAGCAAGCGATTAGCATCGTTGCGATCGGTCGTTACGACGCTAACGAAGGCGCCTTTATGGCCGATAGCCTGCTGGTTAAGTGCCCATCGAAATACCAAGAACAAGCTCCAAGCTCGTTGTAAACATTTATACAAACGTATGATGTTTGACCGCTAGAAGGCAATACCATGTATTTATTTGGCACTATGTTAATCGTCTCGGGAGTGGTCACGGCCATCCTCGCGACGATTGGGTATCTGCTCGTTACATTGGGCAAAACCCAAGCATTGCCATATGCTCGCACAGGTGTCTACTTGGCGCTTGCAGCAACAGTGGCAGTCTCAGCTTCGCTGATTGTCCTGTTCGTAAGTGGCCGTTACGATATCAAATATGTCAATGACTACACCGATAACGCCGCCTCGATCTTTTTCAAAGTTGCTTCGATCTGGGCTGGTCAACCGGGTAGTTTTGTGATCTGGACGCTCTGGGGCATGATTTCGGCTGCCCTGATGGTGAAGCGGACTCGTCAATTTGAACCCTATGTGCTGTCGATCTTTATGTTTATTCAGGCGGCACTGCTGGTCTTTATGTTGGTACGCAATCCTTTCGTGCCAAATCTCGATCCCATCACCAACGAAGTCCTGAATCCAGCCGATGGCAAGGGTCTCAATCCGCTCTTGCACAACTTCTGGATGATCATCCACCCGCCGGTGCTCTTCTGGGGCTTTGCGCTTGCGGCTGTGCCCTTCGCCTTTGCGCTAGCTGGGCTCTGGCGCCGCGACTACGACATGTGGGTGGTACGCGCCCTGCCGTGGACGATCGCCGCTTGGGCCTTCCTCGGACTAGCCTTAGTCTTGGGCGGCTACTGGGCTTATGAAACCTTGGGCTGGGGTGGCTATTGGGGCTGGGACCCGGTCGAAAACTCTTCGCTGGTGCCTTGGCTTATGCTCACCGCCTTGTTGCACACCATGCTGTTGCAAAAAACCCATGGCGGCCTGCGGCGTAGTAACTTTGTTTTAGCCGTCTTCACCTATATCTTAGTTTTCTACTCGACCTTCCTTACTCGCAGCGGTGTGCTCTCAAACTTCTCGGTACACTCGTTTGTCGAAGAAGGTCTCAAAACCTTCCTATTCGTCTTTTTGGCTCTCTTGATCGTGGGCGGCGTTGCGATGATCGCGTGGCGCTGGCGCGATATTCCTACCTTGCCACTCTCCGACAAACTGCTCTCGCGCGATAGCTTCTTTGTCTTGGGTGCGCTGACCTTGGTGCTTTTGGCGGTCATCATCTGTCTTGGTACCTCAATGCCGTTGATCTCCTCGATTCCCGGGGTTGGTCATAGTTTGCAACGTATCTTTGACGCCGCTTTCGAAACAACCACCGTCGATATGTCCGACCCCAACATGGGCGAACTAACCGATGGTCGGTTCAATATGGCGACCAGCTTTTACCAAGAAACCACACCGCCGCTCGGCCTAGTAGTCGTCCTCCTGTTGATCTTAGGACCGCTGCTCGGCTGGCGCGACACCAATATCCGCAACCTCTTCAAAGCCTTAACCTGGCCCGCAGTCGCAGGAGTCGTTGTGGTCTGTTTCTCCTTGGTGATCGGCGTACGCGACCTGATCTCGCTCGGTTACCTCGGACTAGGCACCTTCGCGGCTGGCACCAACCTGGTGATGATCATCCGCACTCTCAAAGGCGGCTGGATGCGCATCGGCGGTTACCTCTCGCACGTCGGCTTGATGATCATGTTTGCGGGTGTCGTCGGCTCGAGCGCTTATGCCAGCCCCGATGAACGGCTTGTGATCGCCGAAGGCGATACGATCAAAATGCATGGCTTCGGTTTCACATTTAAGGGTTATGAAGAGACCGAAGACAAAAAAGGCTATCTCCACCTTGTCGTCGAGCATAACGGCAAAGAATTTAAGGCCGATCCGCACCTCTACGTGAACGAGCGTATGGGCGCGACCATGCAAACGCCTTCGATCCACAGCTTCCTGTGGCGCGATCTCTATATCACGCCGGTCGAGTTCCTTCCGCGCAGCGACCCCAATGCGCCGATTATGGCCGCCAACGATACGGTCGAGATCGGGCCCTATAAGGTCACCTTCGTCAACTTCGATATCGATCGTCAAGCGATGATGTCGGGCCAGCTCAACGGTGCCGAGATCGGAGCCAAGCTGCTGATCGAGTACGAGGGCCAAACAAGCGAGTACATTCCGCGCGTCCGTCTGGTGATGCCCGAAGACAACCCCGATTCCTTGTATTACGAGGAATTACCCGTGACGATCCAGGGCGGGCACAAGCTGGCATTGGTCAACTTTGACCCCAATCAACGTCTGATCGCGCTGAAAGTGCTCGGTCTGAACCTACCCGCCGAGCCAGCTAAGGCCATTATTCTGGTCAGCACAAAGCCCGCTGTTGTTTTGGTTTGGCTTGGTGTCTTTATCGGTATCCTTGGAGGGTTTATCGCTTTAGTACGCCGCTATCTCGAAGGGGAAACCCGCTTGAAAAAAGCCAAGGCATCGGTTCGCCGACCAGAAAATGTACCGAGCGGCGCCGGCGCACTAGCCAATTTGCTACGCACAAAATAAAATCTGCTGCGATGAGTCTCTCCCATGGGAGAGGCTCATCGATATATGAACGATATAATGGATTACTACGAATTACTGCAAGTTCACCCCAAAGCTGATCAAGAAGCCATTCAGGCCTCCTATGAACGTCTTCGCGTTCGCTACTCGCCCGACAAGCTCGCAGGAGTTGCCGACGAACTGATCGAACTCGCTCAACAACGGCTCCAACAGATTGAGGAGGCCTATCGTACCTTGAGCGATCCTCGTCGGCGCGCTGCCTACGATGCCCAACTCGCAGAGGACACAGAAGCAGACGAAGAAGACACCATTGTTGTCGAAGACGACGATGAGGAGATCGACTACAGCGCGCTACCTCCGGCAGGCCGCCAAGAGCGACCCAAACAAGGCAGGCAAGCTCGCGCCGCTCAACAATCAAAAAGGCAACGGGCACGCCACCGTGCGCCCAAAGAAGAACAAGAGCTGCCGAGCTGGTTGATGCCCACGCTGGTTGGCGCTGGCGTGATCGCTCTGATCGCAACCATCACCTTTATCGCTGCGGCTCAAGCCATTCCCGGTAACGACACGCGCACCTCGGCAGGCAACGTCGCTGCAGCCACCGCTCAGGTCGCCGCTGTAGCCACACCCGATCAGGCGACCCTCAATGCGACCTTCAACCAATTCGAGGAAGCCATCAGCGAGGCGCAGATCAAAGCAAACTCAGCCGTACCGAGCGCCGACGCTTGGATTCAACTTGGGCACTTACTCTACGACAGCGTTCAAGTGGTGCGCGAGCTTCAACCCGACAGTCAGATCTATCAAGAGCGCGTTCCGCGTTGGTTGGCCGCCAGCGAAGCCTATGCACGCGCCCTCGACTTGCAACCCAACAACCCAAGTATTCGTTCTGACCGTGGCGTAAGCCTCTGTTACTACGGCCAAGACATGGGCGATCAGTCTTATGTGCAGCAAGGTTTGGCCGAGGCCGAACAGGCCGCCCAAGAGGCGCCGACCGACCCGCGCATTCTTTACAACCTTGGCATCTGCCAAGTGACGATCCAGCCGCCTCAAACCGAACAAGCCCTAGAGAGCTGGTCGAAAGTCGCCGCCATGAGCGCAGACGCGCCCACGCTGGCAACCCAAGCGCGCCTCTTGATCGAACAATACAGCAAATAATACCAAATCCACTTAAGGACTTGTGCCTTTTGCAATGCGTGAAAAGGAAAAATAGAGAAGGACTTGTGTGACATTTCGCGCGATCGCGCGAAATGTCACACAACAAAAAGAGTCACGTTCCGCTCTGCCAAAGACCAAGACACAAAGTCTTCAGCCGGATTTGATATCAGGCTCGCTGTTCGTAGAAAGCGTACGAGATTTCGTACCCAAGTGAAGCTCGAAATCTCGTACCAACTCCGCACCTATCGTTTCCTAATTTCTCATTCTCGCCAACATTAACACGTAAAAGCGTAGTGCTCTTCGCATCAATCGATCGAAACCGCACCTCATATACGATCAATCAGCATTTGCTAGCACTTCAGGAGTTTCTACTATCAGAGCCAGAATATGAGATGAACTATAGCAAAATATAGATCTCGCACATTTTAATCAATTTTAAACTAATAGAACATACTATCTTGATAATTACTCTGAATAATTGAATAATCTGGCGCTTATCAATACAATATATTTTATCAATTGTATTTTTGTAAGAGTTTAAAATCTCACCATATATTCATTACTTTGTACTAGCATATTGAGCATAGATATGTTAAAATGCAAGGTATCGCTGTATATATGGTAGATAGTTCATATATCATTAGTATGTTAGGCTATTTAACATCTAGGTCGTATTAACTCTATTCCTCCACCAGCGGAGACCATACTATGCAGCAAACAGAAGTGGATACTCAACAAGCATCCCGTAATGGATTAACAACTCGCGAAATCACCTACGCGATTATTGGGGGCATCATCGCTCTCATTCTCATCTCTAGCGTTTGGTACATCACCGGACAGCAAGACAGCAATTTGCCAATCGTTGGAGAGGTTAATCGACCCGCACCAGCATTTGAACTCCCAATGCTACAGGGCGAAAAATTCCGCCTAGAAGATCACAAAGGAAAGGTCGTATTAGTCAACTTCTGGGCAACTTGGTGTGAGCCCTGCCGTGAAGAGACACCAGCACTCCAGGCAGCCTATGAAGATCTGCGCGGACAAGGTTTAGAGATCGTTGGTATCAACCTAACCAACGATGAAATCTCCCAGGGCAAAGGTGAAAAAGAGATCTCGGCATTCGTTAATCAATATAATGTCACTTATCCCATAGCTCTAGATACGGAAGGCGAAGTAGCAAATGCATTTCGTATCTATCCGATCCCAACAAGCTATTTTATTGATCAAGAGGGCAACATACGCTATGTGCGAGTAAGTACGTTAACGTACGACGAGGTCGTCACCTTGTTCAGGAGTCTGATGCAATAACAAGCAACGCAGCGTTAGCCTTAGAGGAGCGCATGGAACAGCGTACAGTTCTTATTGTTGATGATGATCCAGGTTTGCGCGAACTGATTCGCATCAATCTGGAACACGAAGGGTATCGGGTTCTTCAAGCAGTCAACGGCGTTGAGTGTTTGGAGGTCGTGCGAGAGCAGCGTCCTGAGATCGTGCTGCTGGATGTAATGATGCCCGAGATGGATGGTTTAGAAGCCTGTGCCCGTATTCGAGACTTCTCGCAGGTACCGATTCTCATGTTAACAGCCAAGGTACAGAGTCGCGACATTATCACAGGTCTTGATAAAGGCGCGGATGATTACCTCGTAAAGCCGTTCAACATCGATGAATTAACAGCCCGAATTCGAGCGCTTCTGCGGCGTGTACCGTCCGTTTATCGCCCTCTCACAGTTGCAGAAGGTCAGATTCAAATCGACCAGCAAACGCGCGAAGTGCTTGTACGCTCAAAGGCTGTCGACCTAACACCGACCGAGTATCAACTTCTCTTGTTGTTAGCCGAAAACGCCGGCAAGGTTGTTGAACACGAAACGCTTCTGCGCGCCGTGTGGGGCCAAGAATACTCCAAAGATAACGACTATCTGAAGGTCTATATCTGGCACCTGCGCCGCAAGTTAGAAGAAGACCCGCGCACACCAAACATCCTCCTCACCGAATGGGGTGTTGGTTACCGTCTCGTTCCCTAAGAGCTGACACTCAAGCAGCGACGAGAGGCCGATCGGCCTCTCTTTTTTATGTCAATCTTAAGGGCGGCGCATTCTTTATCTTCCATCCGATCCCAACCGCGTCCGCCTACGGCTACCAACAGCTCAATCCTTCCATGCAGCGTATAACGAGCCGCCTACGGCGGCCCGCAGCGCTCGCGCCGAGCAAATCCGCTTACAAATCTGCATGCTCGCAACGCTAAAAGATGAAAAACGCGAAAACGAGTTATACGAAATCCCTTGGAATGATCGGCTTTGGGAAGGCCTTTCGGCACACAGTTACCACCCTTATTTGATGGGCGGGATGTTGGTAGCCGTAGGCGGACGCGCCAAGGACCTGCTTTTTGGGGCAACACCTAGCCGCAGTAAACTGAAGAAAACAAGGGGATTTGCGATTAGAAAGACCTGTTCTGCTCGGATTTAGTATAACTTCGTCTCGTTGGTAATCCAAACGTCATAACAAGGTAACAGAAACGCTGAGTGGGGAGTTTCCCCCTTCTAAATCAGCAAGCCGAAGGAGGATACTATAAAGGCTATTTCAACTGAAGTAGCGAAACCTACAAGCGAGCGAGGTAGATATGCACCAGCACTTCAGCCGTTCTACCGTAGTTCTTGGAATGCTAGGACTACTCTTTTGCTTCAGCTTGTACTTGCCCGACATACTGCGGCGCACAGCAGCTTCCCACAGGAAGACCCCGCCTATGTTGGGTCAAAACTCTCTCCATCAGCAGCACAGCTTCAAGCAGCGCCACCTTCAGGCTAATGCCACGCCCACTTCAGGGTTGTTTATTATCTCTGCACGCTATCAGAGCGATTCGCTGGTAAGCCCAGAGCCGCTCGAAGAGAACGAGGAGCCGACCGCCACTCTAGAGCCCACGCCTACTGAGGAGCCAACTGCCACTGAAGAGCTGCTCCCCAGCTTAGAGCCAAGCCCGACAGAGGAGGCAAGCGCCACAGCAGTTGCTACAGCGAGCGAAACCGCCAGCGTTACACCAACAGCTACAGCCAGCGAAACCGCTAGCCCTACAGCCACCGCAACAGCTACAGCCAGCGAGACAGCTAGCCCTACACGTACTGCGAGCAATACTCGCACGCCCAGCCGTACCCGCACGCCTACCCGTACTGCGACCGCTACCGCTACTTTAAACCCGGCCGAGCTAACCGCTACCGCCTTCAGTCAGCTTGTAGCCAGCCAAGTCGCCCAGCAACTGGCAACCGAACAAGCTCAAAATGCGACAGCGACCTATCAAGCCCAGCAACAAGCTACCTCTTTGGCGGCCCAGGTTGCCACCGAAGTTGCCATCTATCTGGCTAGCGCTCAAGCCCAAACCGCGAGCGCCGTGCTCACTCCTTCTCCGAGCGCCACAGCTAGCCGTACGCCCAGCCGAACGCGCACACCCACCCGCACCGCAAGCGCAAGCCCGGACCCAGCCGAAAGCGCCACTATCGAACCGAGCAGTACGCCTAGCCCTACGCGCACGCTTAGCCCAAGTCGCACCCCGAGTCCAACTCGTACACCTAGCCCAAGTCGCACAGCTAGTCTGACGTACACAGCTAGCCCAAGCCATACTGCAGTCGCAAGCCGTACGCCAACCGTTACGCGCACACCCAGCGAGACTAAGGAGCCAACCCTTACTCGTACTCCCAGCGAGACCAAGGAAGCGACACTGACACGTACGCCCAGCGAGACTAAGGAGCCAACCCTTACTCGCACGCCCAGTGAGACCAAGGAAGCGACACTGACACGTACGCCCAGCGAGACCAAAGAGCCAACACTCACTCGCACGCCTAGTGAGACCAAAGAGCCGACATCTACCCGCGAGCCGACTTTGACGCGCACACCCAGCCCTACCCGCACGCAAAGCCCGAGCCATACAAGCGCGCCCAGCAAAACAACCTCAGCCCTTGAAGGCGAGCAGACGGGATCGAGTAGCGCCAGCTCGTTCGATCCTAACGCGCGTCTGATCATCAACGAGGTGCTGCCGGCACCCAAAAATCGCTTCAGCTATGAATGGGTCGAACTGCTCAACCTCGATCAGCGCAGCCATCGCCTAGAAGGCTGGATGATCGATGATGACGAAGGCGGTAGCTCGCCGTTTAAGCTCGGCCCCGACCATGTGATCGAGGCGGGAGGCTTGTTGTTAGTGGAGCTCAAAGGCAATATCCTCAACAACGGAGGTGATACTGTTCGCCTCCTCTACCCAGACGGCAGATTAGCTGCAAGTTATAGCTTCGGCGCGGCCAAAGCCGACCATAGTTTTATTCGGTTGCAGCCCAATAAAGACGAGTGGGAACTGACTGACGAGCCTTCGCCTGGTTTGCCGAATAGACCTGCAAACCAAGAGCACGAAGTCGAGGGCGCAACACTCCAAGAGCAAATTGAGCTTGGTAGCGATGGAATAGCGCTTACACAAGCCGAGCAACCAGCCAAGCAAACGATCCCAGCCCCCAACCCGCAGCCTGGGCATTACAGCTCTCAAGAGCCGTTCGGGCATGAGGTCAAGCATATTCTCTATTTGAGCCTCGTTCTAAACGAGCATATACGCCCGTCGCTGTTGTATGCGGGGCCACCTGTTGGGGAGGCCTATCATGGGCTGCCAACCCCAACAGCGACCCCAAGCCCTAGACCAAGCACAAACAAGCAAGTGCAGATCGATTCGTTCGCACATCAGGCAGCAAATGAGCTTGATTTAGGTATGCCACCGTCTCCAGGGAGCTACTGGCAATGGGTCGGCCTGCTGATTGGTTTTATAATCACAGCAGGAAGCGGGCTGCTCTACTTTATGCATCGCGTGGTCAGCAATGAAGACGAGCTGCTCTATCACATCGCTAGCGATAACGATGGCATACAAACAGATGAAGGTTGGGAGGACTTAGCAGGGATCGATTTTGATGAAGAGTTTCAGCAACTCTTAAGCAAAAAGCCTGCGCAAGAAAGCTAGCCCTTCTCGGGCAAGCGCATCTTGGCTGCTTGCAAAACTGCGCCATACTGCAGCGGCTCGCGCGATGGTCTGCACTTCTGAACTAAAGGATTCGATCACCAGTGGACCGTTGTAGCCAACCTCTTTCAAGGCGTCGGCTACCTCTTGCCAAGGCACATGGCCGCTGCCGGGAGCGCCCCGATCGTTCTCGCAGGTATGCACATGCCCGATTCGCGAGCCAGCCATACGAATAGCAGCGCCCAGCGAGCGCTCTTCGATATTCATATGGAAGGTATCGAGCAGCAGCTTACAGCCCGGATGGTTGACACGATCGATCAGGTCACAGCCTTGCGAGGTCAGGTTGATCAAACTGGTTTCAAAACGATTGAGCGGCTCGACACAGAGTGTTACACCGTGTTGATAGGCGTATTCGGCCAGCGGACGCAAGATCTGTGCTAGCTCATCCATCGTTCGCTCGCGTTCGGCGGCACTCATCTGCCAGGTGCGGCCAACCGCCGAATAGAGCGGCCCGGCCAGAATGCGTGATCCTAGCTGATGAGCAGCTTCGATACAATGGCGCACATAAGCAACAGCGTCGGCGCGCACAGCGGGGTCAGGCGAGATCAAATCGCGGTCGGGGCCGATCGCCACTACTGTGCTGATCGCTAGGCCATGGGTATCAGCAAGCTCGCGTGCCCGGGCATAATTAAACGAGTTAGGAACTTCGAAGGGCAGCTCAACAAGGTTAAAACCCATCGCTGCGATCTGGGGGATCAGCCACTCTAGGTCGCTCGTGGTAGGAGGGGCGACCCAAACCCAAGTATTGACACCGATCTGCATATGTCTACTTCATTGATAACACAGGGACGCCAAACTGTATGGCGTCCCTGTCGTCTGTTTCACACTTACTTCTGGAAAGCTGCGTCGAAAGCAACTGCGCTGGGCGGGAAGTCGTTCTTGCGGATAACTTCGACAGCTTCGGTAGCACCGAATTCGCGATCCATACCTGAGTCTTCCCACTCGACCGAAAGCGGGCCGTTGTAGCCGATGCGGTTCAGTGCGCGGAAGATCAGATCCCACTTCACATCGCCACGACCGGGCGATACAAAGTCCCAACCACGGCGGGCGTCGCCGAAGTTGAGGTGCGATCCCAAAATCGAGGTGCGGCCATTGATGTTGACTCGGCTATCCTTGACGTGAACGTGATAGATACGATCAGCAAAGGTCTCGATAAAGTAGACCGGATCGATAAACTGGTGAATCAAGTGGCTCGGGTCGAAGTTGATACCAAAGGCCGGACGGCGATTGATGGCCTCGAGCGTCTTCTGAGTGGTTACAACGTCGTAGGCGATCTCGGTGGGGTGAACTTCCAGACCAAACTTCACACCAACTTCGTCGAATACGTCGAGGATGGGGTTCCAGCGGTCAGCAAAATCCTTGTAGCCTGCTTCGATCGCAGCCGGGTCGTTGGGCGGGAAGGAGTAGATCAAGTGCCAAATCGAAGATCCGGTAAAGCCGTTGACCTGCTTCACACCAAAGGCTGCTGCTGCACGGGCAGTGTTCTTGATCTCTTCAGCCGCGCGCTGACGCACACCTTCGGGATCGCCATCGCCCCAGACGTGGGGAGGTACAACGCCCTTATGGCGTGCATCGATCAGGTCACAAACGGCCTGACCTACAAGGTGGTTACTAATAGCAAAACACTGGAGCCCATGCTTCTCGAGAAGTTCGCGCTTTTCGCGCACGTACTTGTCGGATTCGAGTGCCTTGGTGACATCGAAGTGATCTCCCCAGCAGGCAAGCTCCAAACCATCGTAACCGAAACTCTTGGCTTTGGGAGCAAGGACCTCTAGCGGAAGGTCGGCCCACTGTCCGGTAAACAGCGTCACAGGTCGCGCCATAACAATCAACCTCCTTGTTGTACGGCAAGGCGACGAGCACACAACACCCGCAAGAGAATCGCCGCGTTCTGTTGCACATAGACAAACGGAAAGAACGCGCATGTGACATGGCGCTGTGGGCACGGTCTGTTTTGAGGATACAAAGTTGTACAGACGAAGTTATTATCTTACGAGATGCAGGGCTTGTCAACCGCATAACACGCTTAGAAACCCAAAGAGCTTGCAGGCTTTTTGCTTATTAGAAAGCGATTTGTAAGCAACTTGCCAACAGAAAGCAAGCATCTGAAAACGTTTTCAGGTTGTTATCATGTGATCTTCATTCACAGCCCACAATCGAAGTACGAGAATAGAGTCGATATGGGGCAGACTGAAGCAAATTTCGGCTCGTAGGAAGCAAAAAAAGCTGTAGCTTGGCAGCATTCCAAGCATATAGCAGCTTTCTACAAATCCTCTAAACAAGCTCGCACATCTGATCGAATATCGGTCGCGAGAATCATGACAAAAGTGGGCCTACTGGGCTATAATGGTTGTATACAAAACACAAGACGCATAAGGAACCCACTGATATGTCATTCCGTGTTGAAGCGCCCTACGTCCCAATGGGTGATCAGCCCCATGCGATCGCTCAATTGGTTGAATCGATTCGGCAGGGTAATAAGCATCAAACACTATTAGGAGCGACAGGTACAGGCAAAACTGCTGTTATGGCTTGGATCTTCGAGCAGTTGCAACGCCCGACCTTGGTCTTAGCGCACAACAAAACTCTTGTTTCCCAGCTATACAGCGAGTTTAAAGAGTTTCTGCCCGATGCGGCGGTTGAGATCTTTATCTCCTATTACGACGAATACACGCCTGAAGCCTATGTTCCCTCCAAAGATCTCTATATCGAGAAAGAAGCCTCGATCAACGAAGAGATCGACCGAATGCGTCACAGCGCGACCCAGTCGCTCTTGACTCGGCGTGATGTGCTGGTTGTCGCTTCAGTCTCGTCGATCTTCGGTCTCGGTTCGCCAGCCGACTATGGTCAGGTTGTAATCCCGCTTCGAGTAGGCGAAGTGCGCAACCGCGACAAATTGCTGCGCCAACTGATCGACCTGCAATTTGAGCGCAACGATATCGATTTCCACCGTGGTACTTTCCGCGTGCGCGGCGATACCCTCGATATCTTCCCCGCCAACAGCGAGATCGCGGTGAGAGTCGAGTTTTGGGGTGACGAAATCGAGCGAATCGTTGAGCTCGATCCCCTCACGGGCGAGATTCTGATCAATCGAACCAGCGTTGATATCTATCCGGCCAAGCACTTCGTCACTACCAATGAAAAGCTCAAACTGGCGATCAACGATATTCAGGAAGAGCTGACCGAACAACTACGTTACCTCGAAGAACAGGGCAAGGTGCTTGAGGCGTCGCGCCTGAAACAGCGCACTATGTATGACCTCGAGATGCTGAGCGAGATCGGCTACTGTTCTGGTATCGAGAACTACTCGCGCCATATGGATCGACGCCAAGCGGGCCAAACACCTTGGACTCTCTTAGACTACTTCCCCGACGACTTTATTCTTTTTGTCGACGAGAGCCATATCACTTTGCCCCAAGTGCGCGGTATGTATAACGGAGACCGTGCTCGTAAACAGGTGCTGGTCGACTATGGCTTCCGCTTACCCTCGGCGCTCGACAACCGACCACTGACCTTTAGCGAGTTTGAACAGCATATCCATCAAGCGATCTACGTCTCGGCGACACCCGGCCCCTATGAGTTGGAGCATTCGGCTGTCATCGCAGAACAGATCATTCGCCCGACAGGTCTGATCGATCCAGAGATCGAAGTGCGCCCGACCAAGGGACAAGTCGATGATATCGCTGTTGAGGTGCGCAAACGGATCGATAAGGGCCAGCGTGTTCTGATCACAACCTTGACCAAGCGCATGGCCGAAGATCTTTCCGACTATCTGCAAGAGCTTGGCCTGCGCACCCACTACCTCCACTCAGACATCGATACCATGGAGCGCGTTGATATCTTGCGCGATCTCCGTTTAGGTGTGTATGACGTCGTGGTTGGTATCAACCTGTTGCGCGAAGGTTTGGACCTGCCCGAGGTCTCGTTGGTGATCATTCTCGATGCCGACAAAGAGGGCTTCCTGCGCAGCACAACATCGCTGATTCAGATCATCGGACGAGCGGCGCGCCACCTTGAGGGACGAGTGATTATGTACGCAGATACAATCACGCGTTCGATGGATGCTGCTATTAAAGAGACTCAGCGCCGTCGCGAGATCCAGATGGACTACAACCTGCGTCACAATATCACCCCAGTTGGTATCTCGAAGAGTGTTAAGGACACGTTGCGAAAGGTTGCAGAAGAACGAGAAGAGTATCACGTTCAGAAACCACAGGCAGTTGGTGCAACCATTCCACGTGATGAGATCGTCAAATTAACAAAAGAGCTTGAGAAGCAGATGAAACAAGCTGCCAAGAATCTGGAGTTTGAGAAAGCCGCCAGCTTACGCGATCAGCTGATCGAACTCCGTAAGACTCTAGCTCTAGAAGAGAATGTTGTATAAGTTGCGTTTGTTGTTCGAGAATGGTATAGTTTAAATAAGAATAGCCATTTTCGAACAACAATACCTAGATTCGATAACACCCATGGCAGTACAAGTCTGGATCGGTGAGAAGCCTGAACACCCAAATGAACGACGTGCAATCATGGCCCTTGCCAACGGGCTTGACCGCATGGAGGGTCTCTATCTCATTCTGGCCAACTTTAGTGTGGGTGGCCGCAGCATCGACTTGGTAATCATCAAGCAAGATGCTGTCTTTATCATCGAGCTGAAGCACTGCGATGGCAAAGTCTTCGGCGATGTCAACGGCCCTTGGTTTGTTGAAAGCATCAACGGCGACCGCAAACGCCTCAACCCGGGGCGCAAAAATCCCTATAACCAAGTTATCTCTTACTTCTATAGCCTAACGAACTTCCTCAACGATCATCGTCGCGACTTTCTCTCGTCGCACAAAGCCGAAACGATCGACTTCCGCACATGCAAGCGGGTGGTGGTTATTGCGCCAACCATCCAAGAGGGTTCGCATATCGAGCTCGACTGGAAGGTCGAGCTACGTGGTCTCGATGAGCTGCCCGCCTTCTTGGTGACCGAACGCTCATCAGAGATCGACCTGACTGAAAACGAAATGTTGGCGATCCCTGAATTGCTCAACTGTACACGCTGGAAGGAAGTCAACGATATTATCAACGGCGTCTTACCGGCCTGGGAAAGCGTACTGCCACCCGAAGAGGCGGTTCAGCAGCTTACGACGACGGCGGCCGCTCCCGAAGCGACGCCTGCCGCCGCTCAGCCAGCACCCCAAGCGAGCGAGCAAACGGCCGAGCCACCAACGTTTGTAGCGCGTGCCCAGAAGCTCTGGAGCACCCTATCGGGGCGTGCTGCCGTAACGATGTCGATCGTGGCGACAGTGCTACTGGTTATGCTCTTGTTACGTCCCGTACGGGTTGTCGATCTGCCCGATGGGCCTACGCCACCTTTGATCATTTCAACCAGTCAAGCGGCAGGCGGTGTTATGGGCGGAGGAGTTGGTTTCGAACCGCAAACCTGTGTTTGGCGCGGCTATCAATCGGTGCGCAAAGCTTGGGATCCAAGCAGCGATAGTTGGGTGACCTTAGGCCTGAGCGGCCCGGGCGATCCGAGCCCCGACATCGTATTGACCTTGGAACAAGTCGACTTCTGCGGCTCAGAGATCCGTCTGATGTGGAACGTGCGCAACAATAGCAACCAAACGATAGAGTTACCGCTCACAAGCGATACGATCTCGATTCGCGATCCGCTCAATACGAACTACTATATCGATTCTGGGCTGTCCGATCCGAGCGTTTTACGTTTGGAGCCGAACAGCCAGAAGCGCGCTCAAGTAGTCGTGCAGCAGCCGGTCAACCAAAATGCAATGTCGCTCAAGGTAACACTAAAAAATAGCTCGGTCGGAGAGGCGACCTGGTTGGTTGGACTTGACGATGGTAGGTAAGAAACGTTTTCAGCAGAGCAGGGCTTGAATCCTAGGGATTCAGGCCCTTTTTTATGTCTCCTCGGCTAAAAAAGCGCTTCCTCGGTCGAGAAATACTTCGCTAAAACGAGCACGCTGTTCGGTCAATTGCGCCAAGGTCAGGCCATCATCGCAGCGGACGCCGCACTCACTCAAGATTCTACAGGCCCAACGCTGTAGCGGCGGAGTCGTGTGTTCGCTCAGGCCGACTGCCACATACACTTGACCGCTTTCGAGGATGAAAAAACAGAGCTTTTCCAAAACTTGTGGCAGGAAAGAACGGTCCAGCCGCCGACCTACAAATTGAGCTTCACGTCGACTATCAACAAAATAAATCAGTTCCTGCATCCTAACATCTCTAGCTGATCACAAAGACTCACGACCGACCAAGCAAACCCTCTGAGCGTATGCTTATTATTATGCTTCAAGAGCACAAGAGCCATCTAAATCGAGCGAAAGTTACGTTTCTTATGAATGGGTAACTGTTCGTACAAACATTTTGGTATAATGCGCCAAACTGGCTCTAGAATAACATCTGACTACAACATACCCACTTATCGTCTCACCCAACCAAGCACCTCACATGTTGCTAGCTTCGATGGCAGCTTACAAGCAAACGCTAAACGCTTGATAAAGACAACAACAAGGAGTAGCTCACGACAACAAGCATATCATCTCAGGAAGTAACGCTCTCAGCTACCGTATTGAGAGGCTGTATAGGTGATTGTTAGGGCCGAACACATCCTCTGGTATAATATGCCTGACTTTGCACCAATAGAAGGAGCATTGGATATGTCTGAGGCGAAACGTACTATTTTTATTATGGATGATGATCTAGCATTACAGTCGGTGCTTGAATTCGCCCTACGTGATGCGGGATATGAAGTGATACTTGCGCACGATGGGCAAGATGGTATCGCACAGCTGCAGCACTTACAGCCCGATCTCATCATCAGCGACCTCATGATGCCGAACATCGATGGCGTCGAAGCTTTTCAGCAGTTGAAAGAGCGTCTCCAAGACGACGGCATTCCGATCATCATCATGACAGCGCTCAACCGCAAGCCTTGGTTCGCTGATTTGGAAGCAGATGGCGCTGTAATCATTCAGAAGCCTTTCGATGTGGACTTCCTCAAGGATCTTGTCCGCTCATCGCTCTCGTAACCCGCAAAGATCAACAGCTAGGAGCCACGCTGCTCCCTTAGCTGGATCTCTACAAGTATCCCATCACTTTGGTTGATTAAAAAGAGGCTCTAGACGCGCATATGTCTGATCAAGCGCTTCTGGGATCAGCTTCGTCCCTCCAACGATCGGCATAAAGTTTGCATCACCTTGCCAGCGAGGCACAATATGCAAATGGAGGTGTTCTGCGATGCCTGCACCAGCCGTTTGACCAAGATTCATACCAATATTGAATCCATGTGGCGACATGGTGCGTTGGATGATCGAAATCGCCCAACGCCCTGTGTCCCACAGCTCTTGAGCGATTTCAGGAGCGAGGTTAACCAGATCGGCGGTATGCTCATAGGGCACAACCATAAGGTGGGCGGTGTTATAGGGATAGAGGTTCATCACCACATAAGTGTTGACACCGCGATACAGCACAAAGTTCTTAGCATCATCTTCGCGTGGTGCCTGATGTAAACCACATAAGACACAGCCTTCAAAAGCAGGCGGTTCGGCGTTGGTGATATAGCTATTGCGCCACGGCGTGAATTTGACTTCCATTCGATATTGTCCCCTTTCTAGAGCCAAACAACAAACATATTATAGCGCTACTCGCATCGTTCGCAGGGCCGATTACGCCCAACTTCTCGCTTGAGCCTGCTACAAGCAGACCAGCATGCGGTGAGGTCTCAACCCTCCATTCATTCCTTGGCGCGTCCGCCTACGGCTACCAAATGGGCTAGCTTGCCCTCATCCCCAGCCCTTCTCCCGCAAAGCGGGCGAAGGGAGCAGGTCCGCGCCCAAAACCTGATAGCAGTGCGCTACGTGCCCAGCTGTCCGGTCAATGCCAAGGACGCCAGTCTGTTCGCTTCAACACTCAAGTGCGCCCATTTAATACCAAATCCGTTTAAAGACGTGCATGCTCTTAGCCCAGAACAACGAAAAGCCAGGAAAGATCTAGTCACGTGCCGCACTGCCGAAGGCCAAGGAGAACCTAATCAACCGGATTTGGTATAAGAGGATTCGCTAGGCGAGCAGAAGCCTGCTTGCAGCGTGCTGCAAGCAGGTCGCAGCGCACGCTGCGAAGCGATTAGCGGCCTGAATGGGAGCTAGACGATGCTGGTAGCCGAAGGCGGACGCGCCAGAAGCTTATTTTGGGGAAAGAAACCACACCGCCAGAAACGTGAAGTGAAAAAAGTTCTTCATTTCGGCTAACGTACTGCCACCGCTCTCGTACCCTTCGACAGACTCAGGGTACGAGAAGCCCTTGTAAAAAGCCTCTGTGTCTTGATGTCTCGTGTGGTGAAAGAAACAGAGAAAAGCTGCTCCCCGCATGGGGAGAGCAGCTTTGTGCTGTAGAAGGAGTTGCAGTGTTAGCGAATGGTGGTGCCTTCGCCCGCGAGGGCGCGGCTGACGCTCTGGGCGGCGCGGGCGTCGGCGATGATCACGCGGCCCACACCGTTGGAGACAGCCTCGCTGGCTCCGAGGATCTTCTTCTTCATACGACCTTGGGCGAAGGGCAGGTACTCTTCGACCTGTTCGCGCGGGATCTCGCGGATCAGACTCGACTCGTCGGGGTATTCGCGCAGCAGGCCCGGAATGTTGGAGAGCAGCAGAAGCGCTTCGGCCTTGAGCGCCGCCGCGACCGCCGCCGAGGCACGGTCGCCGTCGACATTGAGCGCTTCGCCATCGGTGCTGCTGGCGATCGGCGCGATTACGGGCAGATAGCCTTGGTCGAGCAGCAGGCTGAGCAGACCAGCGTTGACCTGCTCGATCGTGCCGGTCCAGTCGTCGCGCAAAATCTTCTGGCGACCGTCTTCGATGATGCGGATGGTCGACTTACGCTTACCTTCCAAGACCCGTCCGTCGAGGCCGGTCAGACCGAAAGCGTTGACGCCGCGGCGCTGCAGACCTTCGACCAAGCAGGTGTTGAGCTTGCCCGCGGTCGCCATCATAAAGATCTCGAGGGTCTGGCGGTCGGTGTAGCGGCTGGTGTAGCCGCTCGGCGAGGTTACAAAACGCGGCGGATGATCGAGCGCTTCAGCTAGGCGATTGGTGTCGTCAGAGCCGCCGTGCACCAGTACGATGCGCTGGCCAGCCTTCCACTGGCTTGCCAGATCGTCGCAGAGGGCCTCGTAGTCGATGCCCGCGCTTCCACCGATTTTTACCACAATCATGAGAACAAACCTCTTTCACGAATAGGCTTAGAACTGCGCTCGACCCGCTTGGGGAGCGCTTTTTCGGTCGATATGCTTAGATCGGATGTAGGCCAGTGAACTCAAGGGCGGTGCGCTCTTCAAAGCCACACATTAGGTTGAGACACTGCACCGCGCTGCCCGCCGCGCCCTTCATCAAGTTATCGATGGCGCAGATGCTGACGATGCGTCCGCTGGCTTCGTCGAGCGCGAAACCGATATCGGCATAGTTGCTGCCAGCCAAGATCTTCGGCTCTGGGAAGCGATAAATGCCCGTGCGCTCCTTGACGATGCGAACGAAGGGCTGCTCCTTGGCGAAGGGGCGATAGGCGGCCCAGAGATCCTTTTCGCTGATGGGGCGGTTGGCGAAGACGTGAGCCGTCGCGAGGGCGCCGCGCACCAGTTCGACCGACGTGATCGAAAGATGAACGTTTTCGAGCTGCGTAATTTGCTGCACCTCAGCGGTATGACGATGGCCGACCGGGGCGAAGGAGCGCACCGCGCCGGAGCGTTCGGGGTGGTGGCTGCTCTCGCTCGCGCCCGCGCCGCCTTCCGAAGAGCCGACCTTAACTTCGACCACAATCGGGCGGCTGGTATCGACCAGACCGGCCTTGACCAAGGGCAGCAGCGCCAAGTTGGTGGCGGTGGCGTTGCAGCCCACGCCGCTGGCATAGTTCGCGCCGCGCAACTGCTCGCGGGTCACCTCGGGCAGACCGTAGACAAAGCGCTCCAGCCAAGCGGGGTTGGGGTGCTCTTCGCCATACCAGCGGCGATAGAGATCAGGGTCCTTCAGACGGAAGTCGGCGCTACAATCGATAATGCGCGGAGCAAGCTGGGCGTACTTCTCGATATTTTTGGCCGCCTCGCCGTGGGGCAGGGCCAAAAAGAGCAGATCACAGGCTTCTAGTTTATCGGGATGTACGAATTGGATGGGAGCGCGCCCGCCCGCGCCGCTGCGCAGGTTGGGGTGAACACTGTGGATGTACTTTCCGGCGTTGCGGCCACTTGTGACCTGAGCGATCTCGACCTCGGGGTGAGAAAGTAAGAGGCGCAAGAGTTCGCCGCCGACATAACCCGATGCACCAACAATAGAAACTCGCAGAGCCATAAAACCTACACTCGTCGCTATTCAAAAAGACTAAAAAACTGCAGAAAAGAAAGCTTTTGTTTGATCTGAATCGCTCAGGTTGCTCGGCTGAAGGCTAGCGAAACTGCGAACGTGCCGCAGCTTCGCTAGCGCTGTTTAGCGATTCGACTGTTCGAATAAAAACCAGAGCAGCGCGGTCAAGCTGATGCCATCTTGCACTTTATTGTTAGCGATCAGTTGCCGCACTTCGGCCTGGGTGAACCACGCCATGCGCTGGACTTCATTGGTATCTTCGACTTCGCCGACCTTACGCAGAGCACGCCCAGCAAAAACAAAGGCGCGCTGGTTCGAGATGCCGTTGGAAGGGAAGAAGTCGCCGATCAGGTCGAGCTGTTCGGCCTCGTAGCCTGTCTCTTCGCGCAGCTCACGCTGAGCCGCGCTAGCGACCTCTTCCGTACTATAATCGGTTCCGCCGGCTGGCAATTCCCAGCCAGTGGTATCGGTGATGAAGCGGTAGTGCTCGATCATCAAGATGCGACCATCTTCGCCGATCGGCACCACTACCACCACCAGACGCGGGAAATCGAGCACATGGTGTCCTTTGATGACGCTGCCATCGGGCAAACGTACATCGTCGCGATGGAGGTTGATCCATTCGCTAGTGTAGATCGTTTCCCGCGCTAAGACTTGCCAAGGACGCTCTTGCTCGCTCATTGGCGCGCCACCGAAACCACGTAGTCGATGATGCGGCCCGGAATGTTCACGCCCGTAGTGTCGATGCTGTTGCGGAACTCCATGGTGTAGTTGACCTCGTTGATCATCAACTGACCATCGGTCGTCTCAAACACGTCGATCGCAACCACACCGCCACCGACCGCCTTAGCAGCCCGGATGCTGATATCGGCCAGTTCAGGCGTTACCGGACAGTTCGAGGCGTGTCCACCGCGCGCAGTGTTGGTGATCCAGTGCTCGCTGGCGCGGTAGATCGCACAGATGCACTCATCGCCCACCACGAAGCTGCGGATGTCGCGGCCCGGCTTGGGAATGTATTCCTGCACGTAGTAGATGCCGTGCTGGTAGCTACCCAAGACATCGCGGTGCTCTAAAATCGCTTCGGCGGCGTCGCGGTCGTTGACCTTGCTGACCATGCGGCCCCACGAGCCAACCACCGGCTTGAGCACCGCCGGATAGCCCAGCTCCTCGATCGCTTGCAGAGCAGTCTCGGGCGTAAAGGCCAGCAGACAGCGCGGGGTCGGAATGTTGGCGTGGATCAGCGCCTGAGTGGTCAGGAACTTATCGCCGCAGGTGGTCGCCACCTCGTAGGTGTTGACGGTCGGAATGCCAGCGTCGCCGAAGATCTTGAGCATGTAGACGGCGCGGCTGTGCTGAATACAACGCTCCAGAACCACATCGTACGGGAAGTCGTGACGATGGAGATCGAAGACCTGCTCGCGATCGTCGATGCGGGTATAGTCGAGGCCGCGCTTTTCAAGCTCCGCAAAGAGCAGCTTCTCTTCGGCCCGGATACGCGAACATAAGACTGCGATACGCATTACTATTCTCCCCAGTCCTCTTCGACCTCGGGTGCAAGCGCCAAGGTGGGCGGATCGAGGTCGACGACCTCAAGTTCGGCACCGCATTCGGGGCAAGAGACGATCTCACCGGTCATGGTGTCGGCAGGAATATCGAACTCGGCGCTGCATTCGGGGCAAGTGACGTTCATGGTATCTCTCCTTAATTGAGTAATGAAAGCTTATGGTCTGAAACAGAGTACAAGATCGAACGACGGCGCTTAGGCCAGTCGAGCCAAAACTGCTTCGGTGAGATCGGCCGTATGGGCCTGACCACCGAGATCGGGCGTGTGGGGGCCTTCGCGCACCACGGCGGCGACTGCTTGCTGCAAGCGCTGAGCCGCTCCCGCTCGACCTGCCCACTCTAAGAACATGCCTATGCAGCTGATGGCTGCTAGGGGGTTGGCAATCTGCTTGCCAACGATATCGGGTGCGGCGCCGTGCACCGGCTCGAACAGCGCTTGGCTGGTGCCATAGTTGGCGCTGCTGGCCAGGCCGAGGCCGCCACCGTGGACAGCGGCGATATCGGAGAGGATATCGCCGAACATATTGGTCGTAACGATAACGTCGAAACGTTCGGGTGTACGTGCGAGGTGCATGGCGGCCGTATCGACCAGCAGTTCCTCGGTCACAAGGTCGTCATACTCGCGAGCGACCGCGAGGGTGCTTTCGCGGAAAAGGCCGTCGCTGACGCGCAAAACATTGGCCTTGTGCACGATCGTGACCTTGCCCGGGCCATCGCCTGCGGCCTTACGACGGCGCGCCAAGTCGTAGGCGGCGCGCGCGATGCGCTCGCTGGCGGCGCGGGTGATCACGCGCTCGGCGATGGCGGTCGCGCCATCATCCTCCAAGCGCTCGCGCCCCAAGTAGAGGTCTTCGGTGTTTTCGCGCACCACCACCAAACTGGCGCCCGATTCGAGCGTTGTCGGGCGAATGTTGGCATAGAGCTGCAGAGCGCGCCGCATAGCCACGATCGGGCTGCGATAGCCGGGCACCGGATGGCTGGGCGAGGCGACCGCACCGAACAGCACAGCATCGGCGTTGCGAGCGGCCTCAAGCGCGCTGTCGGGCAGAGCTGTGCCGGTCTCTTGAAAGACCGCCCAGCCCATTTGAGCTTCGCTCAGCTCGACATCGGGAGCGAGCGCCCGCAAAACCCGCAGCGCTTCAGGAAGCACTTCTTGTCCGATCCCGTCGCCGGGAATAACACATAGTCGCATGCTCGTTCTTCCTTGCTGCTTGGGCTATCGGGCAGGTTCGCCAGGGAAGCGGCCATATTGGCGGTAGAAGGGCACGATGCCGCCAGCGGCCCAAACTTCACGCAAGAACTCCGGCGGAGGCGGTAACTCGATCCGCTCGCCGCTCTCGGTGATAATCAGGCCCTCTTCGACCCGCAACTCGACCTCTTGCCCATCTTGGAGGCGCTCGGTGAGATCAGCTGTGAAACATGGAATGCCTAAGTTTAACGCATTTCGGAAAAAGATGCGCGCAAACAGCGGCGAGATCACCGCGCCCAAACCGACTAGCTTGAGCGCCAGCGGAGCATACTCGCGCGAGCTTCCACAGCCGAAGTTCTTGCCAGCCACGATGATGTCGCCCGGCTGTACGTTGGGCGCAAAATCGGGGCGCGCTTCGACAAACGGATACTTGCGCAGATCATCTTCGTTCTTGAGCATATAGGGTGCGTAGCGTCCCGGAACGATCTGATCGGTATTGACATCTTCACCAAAAATCCATACGCGAGCCATGTCAGTATCTCCCTTTATGAAGGTGTTGCAAAGCAACAGGCAATAATCTCAGACGACTAAGCGACAACTTCCTGCGGATGGGTGATGTAGCCGGTCAGTGCGGTGGCTGCAGCTACTTCGGGCGAAGCCAAATAGATGTTGGCTTGTGGCGAACCCATGCGACCACGGAAGTTGCGGTTTCCGGTGAAGAGACAGACTTCGTCGGGAGCGAGCACACCCATGTGGCGGCCGATACAGGCGCCGCAGCCCGGCGTACCGAGCGCGGCACCAGCTTCCAGCAGGGTGGTCAGGGTGCCATCTTCGCTGGCGCGTCGCAAGGCTTCGCTGCTGGCAGGCACCACCAAGAAGCGCACGCCCGGGGCGACCTTCCTGCCGCGCAGAATATTGGCGGCGGCTCGCATATCTTCGTAGTGGCCGTTGGTGCAGGTGCCGAGGTACACTACATCGACGGCGACTCGTCCGAGCTCGCTGATGTCGGTGACGTTATCGACGTAGTGCGGAGCGGAGATCTGAGGCTCAAGCGTATCGAGATCGATATCGACGATCTGTTGGTAGTTTGCACCTTCTTGGACGCGCAGCCACTCCGGTACTGGGCGGCCTTCCAGTGCTGGGCCGGTCGGCGGCACCAAGCCAGCCTTCGCGCCCACTTCGATCGAGAGGGTTGCCAGCGTCATGCGCTCGGCGATGCTAAGAAAATCGACGCCGTGCCATTCAACCGCGGCATAGGTTGCGCCGTCGGCGCGGATGATGCGGGCGGCCCGCAGCGCTAAGTCCTTGACGCTGACGCCCGGACGGAAGCGGCCATGGGCGCGCACCAACACGGTTTCGGGCACTAAAAACCAGGTACGTCCGGTGGCGGCCGCTAGGGCAATATCGGTGGTGCCCATGCCGCTGCCGAATGCGCCCACACAGCCATAGGCGGTCGAGTGGCTATCGCTACCGACGATCACCATACCGGGCTGAGCGAGGCCCTCTTCGACCAGTACGGGGTGCGAAATGCCGCGACCAACATCGTAGAGATGGGTGATGCCTTGCTGGCGAACCCAACGGCGCACTTCGTTCTGCTTTTCGGCGGTCTGAATGTTGGCGGCCGGGGCAACGTGGTCGATCACAACCGCGACCTTTTCGGTATCCCACACGCGCTCGGCGCCCAACTCTTGGTGCAGCACCTTGATGATGCTGGGCGACAAGCTATCGTGCATCATTACCAAGTCAACGGCAACGGAAGCGACTTCTCCAGCGCGAACGGTCTTACCAGCGGCATGCGAAAGAATCTGCTCACTGAGTGTCTGTGCCATGATCTTGTTCTCCACTTGTCTGCTCTAAAAATTATTCTGCGTATTCCCACAACAAGTCATCTACATCATCGATATCGAGTGGTCGCTGATCGGCGAGCGCTTTGATACGAGCAGCAGCGTTACGTGCCTGGGCTTCGCTCAGCATCATGCCCAACTCGCGGGCGCGTTCGGCGATGGCGTGCCAGCCGGTCAGGTGGTGTGCGATCGCAACGGTACGTTTTTGACCGAACATATTTGGATCGATCACTTCGTAGGAATTCGGATCGTTGAGAATCGCTTTGGTATGTAGACCAGCTTTATGGGTGAAGGCGGTTGAACCAGTGATGTAGTTGTTGAAGGGGATATCGATGTCGACAAATTCCGCTACCAATCGATCGAGTTCGGCGAGGGCCGGCAGCTTGTAACGGGCCACATTGGCCGGATTGAGCGAGGCCATACGGGCGATGAAACCGCCCAACGGCGTGATTCCGTTCCGTTCGCCGATGCCCAAGATCGAGACATCGATATGCGTCGCGCCAGCTTCGAGCGCACAGAAGGCGTTGGCGATCGCGCAGCCGCTATCGTTGTGGCCGTGAAACTCAATGTCGCAGCCGACATTGGCACGCACGGTGCTGACCACATCGAACACTTGGCGAGGCGTCGCGATGCCCACCGTATCGGCGATGCCGATGCGTTGGATCTTTAAGCTGTCGATGGCGCGATAAACGGTTAGGAGGTCTTCGATTGGAGTGCGGAAAGCATCTTCGCAGGAAAATCGGATCTCAACGTCGTGTTGCTGCAGATAGCCGATCACCTCTCGGGCCTGATCGATAATCTCTTCGATCGAACGACCGTGGCTGGCGCGGCGCAACTGTTCGCTGGTTGCAAACAGCATATTGACGCCCTGTGCGCCACTTTCGACCGCGAGACGTGCGTCAGCGAGGTGACAACGGATATGGGTTAAAACACGCGCTCTGAGACCCAGACGAGCGATGGAGGCAAGATCCTGCGCACTTTGAGGGGAAGCTGCAGGGGAGGTTAATTCGATATACTCGACACCGAAGTCGTCGAGTGCTTGTGCGAGACGAACGCGTTGTTGGCTCGTAAAACGAGCGTTTGCGAACTGTTCACCTTCGCGTAAGGTTGTATCGACTAAAAACCAACGGTTAGGCAACAACATCATGTCTCCCTCGTAGGGTAAGTTGGCATGCGCCAAACAACTCAGGGCGTGCTACTCGAGGCGTATAGATCACGGTCTCCAGCTTCAGGAACGAGCGTTTAACCGAGCGTTTCGAGTTGTGTTTGAAGAATTGTTTCATTGCTGTTTCCTTCCTTAGTTCAAGAATTTGTAAGAAGATTGCCAAAAAGTAGGTGCATACATCAAAAAAACCGGCCTGCCAGTCTGGCAGCCGGTGCTCAACCTCGTTTTCGAGCCAAGCGGTGCTAACCAGACGTTATGTCAGGCTTTTTCACGCGCTTGATCTGTTTATCGAGGCTGTTGATGAGATTTACCATGTTTATGGACTAATCGACATTCTTGCAAAACTGGATTGAGTATACCAGTTGCCCGCCAAGCTGTCAAACGCCCGCACATACACCATTTCAACCAACATAGCAGAAGAGCAAGGCGCTCTCATACAACATCTGTTCGATCACTTCAGCACGCTGGCGTCGAGGTCTCTTCCGCAAAGCAGGCTGCTAGCGCGTCCGCCTACGGCTACCAACAGCTCACCCGCCGCTATAGGCTGCTAGTTGTACCGAAGCCGCCCCCAAAATGAAACATTTCCAGCAGATTTCGTATCACAACAATCAGGCGAACCTCGGATCAGGGGGCGATAAGGCTGCCGTCTGGAAGGATAGGAGCTTGATAGCCGTAGGCGGACGCGCCAAGGACCGAATGGAAGGTTAAGATCTCTCCGTCAGAGTCGAGAACGAGCGATGCGGAGCGATCGGAGGCCGATCATTTGCTACCCTTTAAGCGCGATTTGGGAAAAGACAAGCAACGCTATGCGAACAGCGCATTGGCGAACTTGGATAGAAAGGCCAGCTATGAGCGACGATCTTCAGAGCGATCTGAAAGCGAAAGCGCGCGAAGCCTATGAGCGGCTTGTGGCGATGCAAGGCTATCGCAAGCGGGTCCCGCGCCGCGAACCCATGCACGAGCTGATCTCGACTATGCTCTCGCATCGCACCACCGGCCAGAACGAAGCGCTGGCCTATGAGCGCATGTGGAAGCGCTTCGGCTCGTGGGAGGCCATTCGCGATGCGCCGCTGCCCGAGCTGATCGAGGCGATCGCGCCCGCGAACTTCGCCGAAGCCAAAGCGCCCAACATTCAAAAAACCCTGAAGGCGATCATCGACGAGCGGGGCGAGGCCAAGATCGACTTTCTGGCCGATCTCTCGCCCGAGGATGGGTTGGCTTGGCTGCTCAAGCTGCCGGGAGTCGGCATCAAAACCGCGACGCTGGTCCTGCTCTTCTGCTTTGGCAAGCCGCTGCTGCCCGTCGACACCCACGTGCACCGCGTCAGCCAACGGATCGGCCTGTTCGGCCCCAAGGTCAACCCGACCGCCGCTCACCCCATCCTGGCCGCGCTGCTGCCGCGCGATGCCGAATTCCTCTACAACTTTCACGTCGCCTTCTTACGCCACGGGCAGCGCATCTGCACCTGGTCGAATCCGCGCTGCCAGCAATGCCCGCTGCGCGACATCTGCGATTGGTACGCAGCCCACGTGGCCGAGTCAGCGGGCTGAGCGCAAGCGTTCGGCCAGATTCGGGTACAATGCTGGGGTCTACGTTTCACGATACATTTATCAAGGAGCCAGAGATCTATGACGATCGAAGCACCGTCGCTTACTTGGGAATTTCCTCTGCCGCGCACCCACACCGGCGTGTTGTTGGGCAACGGCATTCAAGGTTTAATGGTTTGGGGCGTCGATACGCTCAATATCACGGTTGGCCGCGCCGGTTTCTGGGATCATCGTGGCGGCAACGCCTTCGCGAACCGCACTACCTACCGCGAGGTGCGCCGCATGCTCGAGGCCAACGACGAAGCGGGCATTCGAGCCGCCTTCGCTACTACGCCCTCCGAGCCGGGCCTGCCCGAGCGCCCCACCCAGATCGGTGGCGGTCGGCTCGAACTGCGCTTCCCCAACGGGCTGCGCCCCAGCCACGCCGAGCTGCAGACCAGCAACGCCACCCTGCATATCACGCTGACGGGCGATGCGGGCGCTAGCAGCCGCCTGACCATTCACCAAGCTATGGACGCCGAGCTGGCTTGGGTCGAGCTTGACCCAGCCTTGGCCGAACAGGTCGAGGTCACCTTGCGCCCAGCTTGGGACTTTATTGGCGAACATCTAGCCGCGGTCGGCATCGAGCCGCCGCTGCGCACGTCACACGCTACAGGCGGCAGCTTTCTGCAGACCCTGCCCGCCGACGATCCGCTGGCCTTGGCTTGGAAGCGCAAGGGCAACACCCTGCTCATCGCGACCGCGCTCGGCCCGCAGGCCGCTCAACAGGCCGACAATGCGCTCGAGCAGGCCGATCTGGCCGCCGCTCGCAGCCGCGCCGACGCTTGGTGGAGCGACTACTGGCGTAGCGTCCCGCGCCTCAGGCTGCCCGATCCCTCGCTGCAGCACACCTGGGATTACGGCGTATACAAGCTGGCGGGCCTGACTACACCGGGCGGCATTCCGGCCTCGCTGCAAGGGCCGTGGCTGGAAGAGTACCAGATGTTGCCTTGGAGCAGCGACTACCACTTCAACATCAACATTCAGATGATCTACTGGCCCTGTCTGCCGACCGGGCGCTTCGATCACTTCTGGCCGCTCTGGGATATGATTATGGGCTGGCTGCCCCAGCTCAAAGACAACGCAGCCAAGTTCTTCGACGCGCCCGACGCCCTGATGATGCCGCACGCCGTCGATGATCGCTGCCAAGTGATCGGCAACTTCTGGACGGGTACCATCGACCAAGCCTGTATCGCTTGGATGGCTCAGATGGCCTGGCTGCACTATCGCTACAGCGGCGATGAGCGCGTTCTGCGCGAAGTGGCTTGGCCGCTTCTGGTCGGCGCCTTCAACGGCTACTGGGCTATGCTCGAGACCATCGAGCGCGACGGCAAACAGCGCCTCTCGCTGCCGGTCTCGGTCAGCCCCGAATACAACGGCGCTCAGATGAACGCTTGGGGCCGCGATGCCAGCTTCCAGTTGGCGGCGCTGCACTTTGTGGCTCAGGCCCTGCCGCAAGCCGCCCAGATCTTAGGTGAGCCGCTCGACGAGCGTTGGGCACAGGTCAGCCGCGATCTGCCGCCCTACACCCTGGCCGCCGTCGATAGCGGTCAGCCGCGCATCGCGCTCTGGGAAGGGCAAGATCTCGACGAGAGCCATCGCCACCACTCGCACCTCGGGGCGATCTACCCCTTCTGCACCATCGATCCTTACGCCGAAGAGCACAAGCAGATCGTGCAGAACTCGCTGCAGCACTGGGTGCGCAAGGGCGCAGGCGCTTGGACCGGCTGGTGCATTCCGTGGGCCAGCATCCTTAACTCGCGCTGCAACCAGCCCGATGCCGCCGTCACTTGGCTGCACTGGTGGAAAGATGTCTTCACCAATATCGGCCACGGCACGCTGCACAATGGCGACTTCGCGGGCGCGACCATCTTCGGCCCGATCGTACCTATGGGCTTTGTGGGCGGCGAGCACCACGAGATTATGCAGATCGAAGCAGGTATGGGCGCGGTGACCGCCGTCCAAGAGCTGCTGGTGCAGCAGCGCGGCGATACCTTGGCGATTCTGCCCGCCATCCCGCGTCTCTGGCGCTCCTTCTCCTTCGACGGCATCTGGGTCGAAGGCGCCTTCCGGGTCGGCGCGAGCGTCGAGGCGGGCAAGGTGCGCGAAGTGCGCGTAGAGGCCACCCGCGCTGGAACGCTGCGCTTCAGCCCTGGCTTCCAAGGTGCTTACAGCATCGACGGCCAAGAGTCCGATGCCGCGGTGATCGAACGCAGTTTCACAGCGGGCGAGACGCTGGTTCTGCGCGCTCTAAGCTAATCGGCGCGATCTCGTCGAAACGCTTTTAAACGATCCAAACTTCACAGGGATCTCGGGCCGTTGCCTGAGATCCCTGCCAACACAACGGAGACACCCGCTGCTCGACCTTCGAGCATACAAGGCGTTGGGCCTCTCCGCATTGCAAGGCCCGCATACCCCTCAACTTGGGGCCCTCTAAGCCTATTTTCATCCGCCAAGCCGAGCCAAAAGCTATGCAGATCGGCTCTAAGAATGGTATACTGACGCCTAGTATAGATAGATTGTTCGTATATCTGTTCCGTTTATCTGTATGGTGTAGCATTGCATAGTGCTGCGCTTCAGCATGTGAAGATGTGTTCGACCTTATGGGCTACACATCCGAAACGATAAGGAGTCAGTGTGGACACGATCCAACAGGTGGCTGCGCGAATTGCTGAAAATGTAGAGAGCGTGATCGTCGGAAAGCGCTCTGCTGTCGATCTAGTCTTGGTGGCGCTCCTTTGCAAAGGGCACGTGCTCTTGGAGGATGTGCCCGGCACCGGAAAAACGATGCTAGCGAAATCGATCGCTCGCTCAATCGGTTCGAGCTTCAAACGCATTCAGTTCACCCCCGACCTGCTCCCTTCCGATGTAACAGGTATTTCGATCTTCAACCAACAGACGCGCGAATTCGAGTATCGACCCGGCCCCGTAATGGCGCAGATCGTGCTGGCCGACGAGATCAACCGCGCGACACCGAAGACACAATCAGCCCTTCTCGAGGCTATGGAAGAGCGCCAGACGACCGTCGATGGCACAACCTACGAGCTTCCCAAACCCTTTATCGTTTTAGCGACCCAGAACCCGATCGAATACGAAGGCACCTTCCCTCTGCCCGAAGCGCAACTCGACCGCTTCCTGCTGCGGATCCACTTGGGCTATCCTGAAAAGCGCGACGAGATCGCCATCCTCAAACGTCAGCGCCAATCGCACCCGATCGAAGCCCTCAACCAAGTGGTCAGCATCGAAGAGCTCTTGCAGATGCAAGAGGCGGTCAAAGAGATCTACGTTGACGAGCTGATCGAGGAGTACATCGTCAACATCGCCACGGCCACTCGCCACCACGAAGATGTCTATCTGGGAGCGAGCACCCGTGGCTCACTAGCGCTCTACCGCACGGCTCAGGCACGAGCAGCCATGCAAGGGCGCGACTTCGTCATTCCCGACGATGTAAAGGCCTTGGCCGAACCGGTCTTGGGCCACCGTATGATCATCAGCCCGGCGGCCCGTATTCGCAACGTAACGCCCAACGCCGTAATGAACGATATTTTGAACGCAGTAGCCGTGCCGGGCGCGCGTGCCGGTCGACGCTACGATGCCGACACACGCCCCGCCACGGTAAACTCGCGCTAAACCGAATGCCGCTTGCATTCGTTTCTGGAGGTTGTTATGTCTGAGATGCGGCGTGACTCGCCCTATCCTATGGTGTCAGTCGATGAGGCCCATCGTCTGATCGCCGCCAATCTATCGCTGTTGCCCACCGAAGAGATGAGCGCTCTGGAAGCGTTCGGCTGGGTTCTGGCGCAAGACGTCTACGCGCCCGAAGATATGCCCGACCTGCCCAAGTCAGCGATGGATGGCTATGCTCTGATCGCCAGCGACGGTATCGCGCCGCGTCGGGTGCTGGCGGAACTAACAGCCGGCAATCGGCAAGATATTCGCTTGGAGCCCGGCACCGCCGCCCGCATTATGACCGGCGCTCCCCTGCCAGCCGGCGCCGACGCCGTGGTGATCGTCGAGCAGACCCACGAGCGCGACGGCATCCTCACCATCGACCAAGCGCCCGTAGTCGGCCAATACATCCAAAGCGTCGGCCAAGACATCGCACGGGGCACGCTGGTCTTGGCCAAAGGCACCCCGCTGGGCGCCGCCGAGATCGGCCTGTTGGCGACCGTCGGTCAGACCCGCATTCAAGTCTATCGTCGTCCGCGCGTGGCGGTCTTGGCGACCGGCGACGAAGTCGTCGAACCCGATGCGCCCTCCGCGCCGGGCATCATCCGCGACAGCAACCGCTACGCCCTGATGGCGGCTGTGCGCGAGGCGGGCGGCATCCCGATCTCGCTGGGCATCGCGCGCGACGACCAAACCACCCAACGCCAAGCCATTTTGAGCGGTCTAGAGCAAGCCGATCTGGTGCTCACCAGCGGCGGCGTCAGCATGGGCACCCGCGACCTGATCAAGCCGATCTTGGCCGAGCTGGGTACAGTCCACTTCGGACGTATCGCCTATAAACCCGGCAAACCCACCACCTTCGCCACCGTCAACGGCAAGATCGTCTTCGGCCTGCCCGGCTTCCCCGTCTCGTCGCTGGTCTCGTTCGAGGTGTTTGTGCGCCCGACCCTGCGCCGTCTGCAGGGCGACCGCAACCCCGAGCGCCCGCGCGTGCGTGTGCGCCTGCACGAGCAGATCAAGCCCGCGCCCGATCGCCCCGAATACCAACGCGTCCAGATCGCTTGGCGCGACGGCCAGCTAGTGGCCACCAGCACAGGCATTCAAAACAGCAGCCGTCTGCTTTCGCTGCGGGGCGCCAACGGCCTGCTGATCGTGCCGCCCGGCGAGTCGCCTTACCCCGCTGGCAGCGAACTCGAAGCCCTGCTGACCGGCCCGCTCTTCACGGCCTAAATCTGGCCCGTCCAACCCACCGTAAGCTAGAGAGAGATTTCGCGCCCTCGTGCGAAATCTCTCTTTTTTCCACTTCCTTCAAAACGATGTTGGCGGAAAAGGTTCCATCCTCCCATTCGCCAAAATAAAAATCCGGCCTGAGGCAGGCCGATGAGCACAACAAAAAGGGCAGCAGTCTCAATTCCTAGACCGCCACCCTCTCAAGCTGCTTCGCTCGTTAGCGCAAAGTCGAAGGCAAGATGCCCAGCTGGTTGCGATACTTGGCGATCGTGCGTCGCGCGATATCGAAGCCGCGCTCGCGCAACAGCTCAACCAGATCTTGGTCGGTGAGCGGCTCTTTCTCGTTGTTGACCAGCTCCTGAATCACATCCTTAACCGAAAGCGAAGGCGTGAAGAAGGTGCTGAACGGCACGATCTTGTGCGAGGGGAGCTGGACGTATTTGCCAGCCGTAGCACGGCTGACCGTCGATTCGTGTACGCCCAAAGCGGCTGCAACCTCGGCCCGGGTCAAGGGCACTAAGTAGCGCACGCCGTTGCGCAGATAGGCCGATTGGCATTCGATCAGATGCTCGGCGATGCGGCGAATCGTCTCGCGGCGCTGGCGCAGATTGGTCAAGAAAAGCTGTGCCCGCGACACAAAGGCTTGCAGATGCTCGTGCTCTTCGCTGCTTACCTCGGCGACGCCGCGCATACTGACGCGCGAAAGCTTCTGATAGAGCGGATTCAAGCGCAAATAGAAGCGCCGCGACTCTACTACCTCAGCGACAAAGCTATCGCCCTCTTCACGGATCACCACATCGGGCGTGAGGTAGTTGGCATCTTCGTCGATCGCACCCTTACCATCGATATTGAGTGGATAGGGCCGCAGATACTCGCGCAGGAAGTCGCGCGCAGCCACGACATCATCGTAGCCAATGCCTAAGCTTTGGGCGATCGCGCCGTAACGATGCTCGCCCAGGTCGATCCAATAATCTTTGATGATGGTGCGCAGTGCGGCTGGCGGCTGAATATCAGGGTCAAGCCGGTCGAGCTGCAACAGTAAGCACTCTTGTACGTTGCGTGCGCCCACACCGGGAGGGCCGAGCTCTTGGAGAATCTGCAAAACCTCTTCGACGATCTGGTAGTCGAGCGACAAAACCGCAGCAATCTCATTCAAATCGGCATCTAAAAAGCCCTGCGGGGTCAGCGAACCAACCAAATAGTTGGCTAGCTCGTGTTGGTCATTTGGTAAGACCACATGCAAGTCGCGTAGCAACAACTCGGGTAAGGAGGTTGGCGCTGCAACCAGCATCAATGGGTCGAATTCTTCGTTATCGACGACCCCCGATGAGTCGGTTCGATCAAGATCTGCGAGCTGCAGATCTTCCTGCAAACAGTACATACAGGTCGAACCGTTTAAGGGGCGTTTACAGCGGCTACAAAGTGCCTCATCGCTCTCAACCTGTTCGAGGGCGGGATTTTGTTCAAGCTCCTCTTGAACTAGTTGCTGAAGTTCTTGAGTAGAAAGAACAAGCATGCGGTTGAGAGCAATTAATGCAGGTGATGCTTTCATCTGCATCTGTGGCATGAGATACATGCCCTGGCTCATATCCATCATAATCCAACACCCTTCCTTGCCGCTCACAAAACAAATTGTGTATTCTTAGCATTCAGTTTCGCTGTCGGTGCCTCTGCCAGCAAAGCTACGGTTAATCCGCCACCTTTTTGAGACGTTGGACGAATTCCTCGTAGTTTAAGCCTAAACGGCTAGCAGCGACCTCATAGTTACCATCGCTTTGGCGCAGGGCTTCTTTGATCATAATTCGCTCAACCGAAGCTAGTACCTGTGCCAAACTGGTTCCATTACGAACGCGGGCGGCTAAGTCGATCTGTGATGATTCGTTCGTATTCGATAGGCTTAAAAAGCGGCTGGTGATCACAGTGCCCTGCGACATCACCACAGCGCGTTCGATCTCGTTTTCAAGCTGACGCACATTGCCGGGCCAATCGTAATTTTGCAGTCGTTCGAGCGCCTCCTCGGAGATGCGGGTGGGAGGAGCATCATTGCGGAAGCGATATTTGTTCAGGAAGTGCTCCACCAACAGGGGAATATCGCCGATGCGCTCGCGTAGAGGCGGCATATGGATATTGATGACGTTGAGGCGGTAATAAAGGTCTTCGCGGAAATTACCAGCTTCGACTTCATCGAGCAGATTACGGTTTGTGGCGGCTAGCACACGCACATCGACCTTAATCGGTGTGCTACCACCAACTCGCTCGATCTCACCTTCTTGCAAAACGCGCAACAACTTCTTCTGAACGGGCAGAGTGATCTCGCCTACCTCATCAAGAAAAATCGTGCCCTTGTTGGCAAGCTCGAAACGGCCTTTACGCTGAGCCATCGCCCCGGTAAAGGCCCCCTTCTCATGGCCAAAGAGCTCGCTCTCGATCAAGGTTTCGGGCAAGGCGGCACAGTTCACAGCCACAAATGGGCCGTTGCGCCCAGAGTTTTGGTGAATCAAGTTGGCAACCAGTTCTTTACCGGTACCGGTCTCGCCTGTGATCAGAATCGAGGCATTGCTTTGGGCTACTCGGCCGATCGTTTTATAGACCTCGTGCATCACTGGTGTCTGACCGATCATTCGCTCGCGAATATCGGTGCGGCCCTCAAGTGAGCGCACGCGCGATGCAAGCTCTTGATACTCAAAGACACGCTTAACGACCAACAAGACCTCATCTAAATTAAAGGGCTTGTTGAGGTAGTCGTAGGCGCCCATCTGCATAGCGCGAATGGCGACCGACGAAGCGCCGTAACCGGTGATCATAATCACGGGTAAATCGATCGATTTTTGCCGTATTTGCTCGAGCACTTCTAGACCATCTAGACCGGGCATTTTGACATCCATCAATACAAGTTGATAACTTGTTGGGTCTTTTAAGCGCTCTAAAACCTCGGTGCCTGTATGAACACAGTCGACAATATACCCCACTTCATTAAGCAAATCGCTTAATAGATCAGTAATGGATGTATCATCATCTGCAATAAGAATGTGTTGTTTGATTTTCTGTTGTGTCACAGGCATGCCTCATTCTATATCATCACGCAATGATGAAGTAACATGCAGTTTTAATCTAAAACGTAAGTTAGTATAGTATACACACATTTGCAGCCAATAACGCTTGCACTAAGGCTAGATTTTGTGTATTTATAGAGCCTGTGCCAAAGATAGAAACCATTGCTTCTAGATAGCGCATGATATAGTACGTATCGTACCTCCTAGCAATTTGTGTGCCACCCCTTTATGAATTCGTCATGCTGCTCTACTTCTTTTACACTCATTCACTAAGGGGAACATATAGTATACCGTTCTCGCGTATCAAAAAGTTGCGCTTCAAAGGTTTTTTTCGATTACCACTTACATAATCGCTAGACTGTAAGCGAGCAAGTCAATAAACGGTTTATTAACTTTTTCTTGCATATTGCGCACTAGCATGTGTTTGCACTTTGAGCTTATCAAGCAGATTGATAACACACAGATCGAAGCCCAACAATCTCTTTTTTCAATCGAATGTAGCGAACATACCTTGCTCCATCATCTGCTAACACTATTACGCGTTCAGGAGCTTTTTTCAACAGCTATATCGATAGGCGAAACAGCTGGCAAAGACTTTGAGAGAGAAAGAGGGCATATTCCGCACTGCCTAAAGCCCGTTGGTGAAAAAGTGCAAATGCTTGATGCTGCCAAGCTATACCGCTCCATTTAGTGTATTTCTTGTGGCTTCGCGAAGCGGAGTATGATTTTTCTTTTTTTCCAAGTTGCGAGAACACAAGTCTTTAAAGCAGATTTGGAATCAAGCAAGCTTGGGACGATTTGCTATCAGCTTCGCCAAAAAATATAAGCACATCCAAAAAGAAAACGATTTCGAGACAAGTGCTACGAAATCGTTTTCCTGTTCTATACAGCTTATTACTGAATCGGCACAACCTCAATGGTCGGCAGTTCAGGTATATCGGGCGTCGCCGTCGGTGGCTCGGGCGTCGCTGTGGGTGGCTCTGGCTCGGGCGTCGCCGTGGGCGGCTCTAACTCCGCTGTTGCCGTCGGTGGCTCGGGTATTTCTGTAGGCGGCTCCGCAGGTATCTCGGTCGGAGGCTCCGGAATCACCGTGGGCGGCTCTTGCTCTGCTGTCGCCGTCGGTGGCTCGGGCGTATTGGTCGGCGCTGGCGGCCGAGTCGCTGTGCGAAGCGGTGCTGTTGCCGTAGGAGGCACAGCCGTCGCCGTCGGCGGCGCTTCGGTCGGGCTCGGCTCTGGCGTCTCGGTGGGCGGCTCGAGCGTGGCCGTCGCGGTGGGCGGTAGCGGGCTAGGCGTGGGTTCGAGCGTGTCAAGCAACAGAGGTAGAGTCGCAGTTCTCAGCACAGCCGGAAGATTCGAGCTGTTTCCGCCGCCATAGGTGTTACCAAGCATGACCACGCCCAAAAATAGGGCTGCTACAACGCTCAAAACTCCTATCAGCAGGATACGCGGGTTCCAACGTCGTTGACGAACCTCCCCTTGGCCTTGCAAGCGCGCTTGGGTTTTGAGTGTATTTTGAAAGACGGCTTGCGGAATGGTGACAGAGCCGACGGGAGTAGCCGCGTCGTTGGTGAGAATAAAGCTATCAGAATCGGCAGAGCTATTCATATGTTGAGCTTGAGCAGACGCCGCCTGAGGAGAGGGTGTCGCCAATTCAGCGATCTGGGCAGTCGTCGCCAAAGGAATACCATTGCGACGAGCCACGATCCGCAATGCCTCTACAAGCACTGTACCTGTTTGATAACGTGTTTGGGGTTTTTTCGCCAAGGCGCGAGCAAAAATCGTATCGAGCTCATCGGGCAGAGCGCCCATCACGCTTGAAGGTGGCGGTGGCTCTTGTTGAGCGTGCGCCACAATCAACTGAGGCGTTGCGCCATAGAAGGGTACCCGGCCGGTGATGATTTCGTAGGCCACAATACCTAGCGAATAGAGATCGCTGCGCCCATCAACTCGGCGTGCCTCGGCCTGCTCGGGCGAAAGGTATTCGGGCGTGCCCATAAAGATACCAGTTCGGGTCAGGCGCTCGCTGTTTTCGCTTTCGGGCGCTTGGGCGATGCCAAAGTCGGTCAATAATACACGCCCTTCAACATCGACCATCATATTGTGGGGTTTGACATCGCGGTGGACCGCGCCTTGCGAGTGGGCGTAGTCGAGCGCGCGAGCGACCGGCTCGAGCAGGCTCACAGCGTAACCAAGACCCAAAGCGCCCCGCTCGGTCAAGACACTATGCAAGGTTCGTCCTCGGATAAATTCCATGGCGATATAGTGCAGACCATCTTGCTCGCCCACATCGTAGACCGTAACGATGGCAGGGTGGCGCAAGTTGGCAGCCATAATCGCCTCGCGCTCAAAGCGGCGCGAGAATTCTGGATCAATGCTCAATTGAGGTGCCAGCACTTTGATTGCGACAGGTCGTTGGAGCAGGGTATCGAGGGCCCGATAGACCCGCGCCATGCCCCCACGGCCTATTTCTTGCTGCACTTCATAACGACCAAGACGTCTTCCGAGGATTTGTGTCAAGGTTTACACCCCTAGACTGTGGTATTTTTGTTACCCTGATGGTATAATCAATGGCATGTAGACGCGATTGTACCACATTCCGCAGTGTCAGGAAATGCGTATTCCTGACTTGTAAGATACCAAAGGCCCGGAGGAGCTCCTATGCAGACGGCCCCCACCCCCAAGCTAATTATCAAGCGGTCTGATGGCAGCAGCTACCGAGAGCTTGAGTGGGCGAAGCCATTGCTGACGATCGGTCGCGATGCTTCGAACGACCTCGTGATCGAGCATCCCCTGGCGTCGCGCCGGCACGCTCGCTTAGAACGGCTCGACGATGGGTTTGCCATTCGTGATCTCGGCAGTACCAACGGCACGTATGTTAATGAAGATCGTATCACGGGGTTACACACGCTTCATAATCAAGATCAAGTTGTCGTAGCCGATACGATTATTACATTTCAAGACCCCGAAGCAACCGTAAAAGGTGTTGTACCACCGGAAGTGCTGCGCCGCATCCGCCCTGACGAAGAGCTTCGAGTCGATAGCCGCACCAAAGAAGTCTATATTCGCGGCGTCTTGCTCGATCCACCGCTCACCGTCAAAGAGTTTCAGCTACTCGAATTGCTCTACCTGCGCAAAGGTCAAGTTATCAGCAAAGACGAGATCGCTCGCAGCGTATGGGACTATGAGGTCTTCGACTACAACGCGATCGATGCTCTTGTGTATCGTCTGCGCCAACGGATCGAAGAATCCTCGACATCACCGCGTTACCTCCTCACCCAACGTGGTTTTGGCTACAAATTGATCACAACGCCAGAGTAGCAATTCTCGATACGAAACGCGAGGCATCACCTGTCTCTCGCGTTTCGTTTTTCTCCATAACAATGAAATTCATATGCTATGACTGAAGCAAACAAGCTCTATACATTTCAGGTCGAGATTCTGACCAAAGGCCTGTTGATTCGGGGCTACTACGACATGACGATCTATCGTCGGCTTAGCGATGCCCTCAATAGCGATCAACGGGCCTATTTTGTGCTACGTGATGCATCGCTCGCACCACATATGCACCCCAATCAGGTCCAACACGTTCCTCAGCTCTTTGTCGATCGAAAAGAGACCCTGATTGTGGCGACCATTTCTGAACCCAAACCACCTGCTGATTACTATCATAGCACAGAGATCGAACGAACTCCGTTACAACGCGATCTACAATTGATGTTGTTTTTCACGTCAGACTTCGCTCTGCGTGCTCAATTCGCCAAGCGCCCCGATATCTCGCTGATGGAGACGCTTGAGCGCAATACCGACGACTTTCTGCCGCTTACCAACGTGCAAATCTTCCCACTTACCGGTGTGGGACAAGCCGCCAGCCACAACTTCGTGTGTCTCAATCGCAACCATATCGTCGCGCTCTGCCCGGTCGGTGGCCCACCCTTAGCCTCAAAACAGCCCGAAATCGCCCCGAGCTCGCTCGAGGCCCCAAATACAGCAGAAGAGAAACAGCTTCCCGATGCAGAGCAAGAGCCCGAGCCCAGCGCTTCGGAAGAATAATACCAAATTTACTTAACAAAGTATCCTCTTGCGATGAGGGAACAACGGAAAACTAGAGAAAGAAACGGGTTCCACTCAAGTGAGGGCCAAAGCATATCGTGATCAAGCGATGTTGATATTAGTGTTGAAGAAAGTCTTTTCTATGCCGTTTAGCGCTTGGCTAAGCGGCATGGGTATTTTTGCTGATCGAACACTAGCACTAGAGGCATATCGTCTGTAGGCTGGTGGGCAAGTGCCACGAAGCCGAGCTGTAAGAAAAAAAGGCCGTGGACGTATGAAAACTAGGGTGATCGAACACGACTAGACAGCAAGGAGCTCAATGATGAATGTGCTTGTAACGGGTGGTGCTGGCTATATCGGAAGCGCAGTAGTCGAAGAGTTGTTGGCGGAAGGGCATACGCCTGTAGTGCTCGATAGTCTCGTGGCGGGCCATAGAGAAGCAGTCCCGAACGATGTGCCTTTTATCGAAGGCGATATGGCCGATCGAACGCTGGTCGGCCAAACCCTGCGCAACTACGCTATCGAAGCAGTCATCCACATGGCTGCTTTTTTACAGCCAAACGAATCGATGAGCGATCCGGGCAAATATTTCGAGAACAACGTGGCCAAAACGATCAGCTTGTTGCAGAGCATGGTCGAAAACGGCGTCAAACGCTTTATTTTCTCATCGAGCTGCGCCACCTTTGGCAACCCGGTCTATCTGCCGATCGACGAAAAACACCCCCAACAGCCGATTAGCCCCTATGGGCAGAGCAAGCTGATGGTCGAACAGCTCTTGCCCTGGTATGAACAGGCCCACGGATTGCGCTCGTGCTGTCTGCGCTATTTCAATGCATGCGGAGCGACCGCGTCGCGCGGCGAAGACCATGACCCCGAGATCCATCTGATTCCCTTGATTTTGCAGGTGGCGGCGGGCAAACGGTCCCACATCAAGATCTATGGCACCGATTACGATACGCCCGATGGCAGCCCGATTCGTGACTACATTCACATCAGTGATCTGGGGCGCGCCCATGTATTGGCGCTCAAGCCGCTGGCCGAGCGTTCACAAAACTACAATCTGGCGAATGGAGCAGGTTTCTCGGTGCGTGAGGTGATCGAGGCGGCCCGCCAAGTGACGGGGCGCGAGATACAGGTTGTAGAGGCCGAGCGTCGCGCTGGCGATCCGCCAGTTATGATCGGCGATAGCAGCCTGATCAGGGCCGAGCTAGGCTGGGAGCCGCGCTATGCCGATCTGAAAAGTATTATCGCCAGCGCTTGGGAATGGCACCAGAAACATCCCCAAGGTTACGCCTCGACGAGTCATCCCAAATCCAATTGAACACTTCAGCACTCTGGCGGCTTAGTCTCTTCCTCAAAGAGGGTTGCTGGCGCGTCCGCCTACGGCTACCAACATCCTGCCCGCCACAAAGAGGTCGTATCGCTGTGTATGGAAAGGCTACTCCAACATGAAACGATTCAAGCGGATTTGCTATGATACGAAATCCGCTTGAACACTTACTTTCTTTGGCCTTCGGCAGAGTGGAACTTGACTATTTTTTGTTGTGTAAAATTTCACACAAATTCTTTGCTCGGTTTGTCGCTTTTTAGCTTATGGGAATGTACGTCTTTAAAACGAATTCGGTATCACTAGACGTTCTCGCTTTTGGAGGAAGCTCGGCAGACTAGAACTGCTCTCTGTTGTGAGCGATTTCGCGCTGCGAAATCGCTCACAACGCGCTATACCCGTTGGTAGCCGTAGGCGGACGCGGTGAGGACCGCATGGAAGCTAGCAATGTCGCCGCTAAACGAGAGAACAAAATAGATCGATATGTGCTTGGCTGGAGGCCGTTTAACGGGCAGCTAAGACGGCATCGAGCTCGGCGGCTTGGCGGCGCAGCTCCCAAGGCCAACTAGCGGGTGTTACCCAGGCGCGTAGGGCCGCCAGCGAGGCGCGGCGGGTCGCTTGAATGGCTTTGCGCTGACGATAGAGGGCGGGCAGCTCGCTAAGGCAGGCCAGTCTTCCGGCCGCGATGGCCGTTTGCCCCTTCGCCAAACCATAGACCAAAGCCATCAGATCGTAGACCAAAATCAGCGGGAGATCGGCAAGAAAAGCACTCGGCAGGCAGCGCACCAGCGTTCGGATGCGGTTGCGAGCTAGGAGATACTGCTTGAACGGGCTGCCTTGGCTGCTGGTGGCCGAGTAGATGTGGCGGGCGCGCGCCTCGGGCACAAGCTGAGCCTCCCAACCGGCGAGGCGAATGCGCCAAGCGAGGTCGACATCTTCGAGGTAGCTAAAGAAGCTCTCTTCAAACAGGCCGATCTGGTCGAGCATAGTGCGGCGCAGCAGGGCAAAACCAGCGCTGGCCCCAAAGATCGGCACAGGCTGACTGGGCAGCTCGCTCACGGGCCGCAAAGCCCAAAGATCGAGCGCGAGACCATCGCTCGAGACGTTGATTCCGGCAGAGGCGACCAGATCGGGACGGTGGGCGAAAGTCAAAACACCGCCCACAATACCAAGCGCAGGGTCAGCGAGCAAGGTTCGACGCAGGGCGGCGATCGAGCCAGCTTCGACGAAGGCATCGTCGTTGCAAAGCAAGATCAACGGCGTCTTTGCTGCGCGGATGCCCGCATTGGTACCTCCGGCAAAGCCACGGTTGACAGCAAGGCGGATCAGCTCGACATCGGGGGCGTGCTCAGCCAACCAAGCGCTTGTGCCATCGCGCGAGCCGTTATCGACCACGATGATGCGGTCGTGCGGGGATAGTTCCGAACGTAGGGCGGCTAAACAGTCGGGCAGATAACGCAGGCCGTTCCAAGTAGGAATAACAACAGTTAGGGCCTCGGCCGCAGAAGTTGGGCACACAGTCACACTCTTACCAATCCATTCGTTCTCGTTGAGTGACGATCATGCCATCGCGATAGGCCACTTTTAGAGCTTCGATACAGGCAGGATCGTATTCGCTCCCTGCAAACTGGTCTAAGATCGCAAAAGCGCACTCGGCCGTCATTCCATCACGATAGGGCCGGTTGCTCGTCATCGCATCGAAGGCATCTGCCACGGCGACGATGCGCCCGATCTGCGAGATCTCTTCGCCCTTGAGACCGTAGGGATAGCCGCGCCCATCGAGGCGCTCGTGATGCTGTTCGAGCGCGGGCAGCACAAAACGCAGCAGGTAGCGTAGTTCCGAATCGCTAAACATGCGCACGCCGTAGATCGGATGGTACTTCATCTCTTCCATCTCTTGATCTGTCAGGCGCGACGGCTTTTTCAAAACGCGATCGCTGATACCGATCTTGCCGATATCGTGCAAAATGCCACCGATGCGAATGTAGTAGATCTCTTCGCGCGAGAGGCCCAAGACGGTAGCGATAGCCACCGAAAACTCAGAAACTCGCTGGCTATGGCCTCGCGTGTAGGTATCGCGCAGGTCGATCGCATTCGAAAACGCTTTAATAATACCAAAAAAGAGCTCCGAGGTTTCCGTATAGAGCTTGGAAAGGCGTAGAATCGTGGCGGCCTGCCCACTCAAAGCCTCAAACAAGCGCATATCTTCTTGGGTGAAGGGACGCCCATCGCGCTTATTGATAGCCTGCGCTCCGCCGATGATGGCCTCTTGCAGCTCGCCGCGTTCATCGCTAAGCAGAATCTTGGCCGAACGCAAGGGCATACAGATCATCGAGCGGGTGACAAAACCGGTCTGTTGATCGATGGCCTCGTAGAAGCGCTGGTCTTTGTGAACATCGTCGATCAACACGGGTTGCCCAGTTTCGACGACCGAACCGATGATGCCGGAATTGGCCTTGATGCGGATCTCGCGCAGGGCATCGCGCTTTTCGCCTGTGGCCGCGTACAAGACAAGCTCGTCGGTAATCTCGTCTTTGAGCCAAATCGAAGTCGCTTCGACATTCAAAAGCGAAGCGGCGTAGCTCATAATGTTGTTGATCAGGCTATCGCGGTCGAGGTTGGTGGTCAGGCTGGTCATGATGTCGATCAGCGCGCTCTGGCGCTGTTCGCGCTGTTGGGCCTCGTACAAGAGGCGGGCTTTTTCGATCTCGGTGACGAGCCGCCCGCTCAATAGGTCGAGCAGCGACTTGCTCGAAGGGTTTTCGAGTACGCTATGATCGGCCAAGTTGAAGACTTGAATGGCGCCGATCGGTTGTTTGCGCAGTAAGAGCGGCACACAGAACATGGTGGCGATTGCCAGCGAACTCTCTTCTCCTAGCTGGCGATTCCAACTAGGCTCCGACTGAACATCGGCGATGTAAAGCGGTTCTCCAAGCAAAAGCGCACGACCGATCACACCTTCTGTGACCGAGATTCGTCTGCCGAGGAAACGTTTGCTGGCCTCGTCGCCCTGCACTACTTTGAAAACGAGTTCGTTGCTTACTGGTTCATACAGATAGATCGTGCCAGCTTGTGCTTGAGTCACTTCGATGATCAAACCCAACAACTGTTCTAATAGATCGTCTAATTCCGTTGTTGCAGCGATTTGATTAGCACGCTGAATGATATCGATATAGTGACGCAGTTCATACTCAACAATTGTTTCACGTTCCATGGTGATCTATTTCTCTGCTAGAACCTCAGCAACACCTCCAAGCTCCAGATCAAGACTGCCCTCTTAGTTGATAGCATTCGAGATTATCTCTGTGTTGAGAGGTATGCAATTTCTCCACATGGCCTATTAACAAGCACTATAGCAATTTTCACGCTTGTATGTAATAGCTCAAACGTCAGTATGGGTAGATTTTACTGAAATATCAACAAATTATACTGTGTTTCGGTTATATCTCAATCTACTATCAACAGCGATTACATTATTTCTGTTTGAGCTTCGGCAGAGTGGAACGTAACTATTGTTGTTGTGCAAAATTTCGCGCTGTCACGTCTTTCCTCTTTTCGATTTCCTACGTGAAACGAATGCGCGTCTCTAAGCGGATTTGCTATGATTAGTGCATTTCTCTTTTGAGCTTCGGAAGAGTAAAACTCGACTATGGTTGTTATAGATTTTGCATGATCGCACGAAATCTATAATGCTTTCCCTCAATTTTCTCATTTTCGCCTTGCGAGCGTACTTGCCTTTAAGCCGATTTGTTATAAAAGGGTAGTCTTGTTATGCCACTTCGACTTAAAACAGCGATGACACAAGGGTAGGTTGTAGCTGTACAAAAAGCAAACAAACCCACTGACAGTCAATCTGTGCGACTGTTAGTGGGTTTGTTCGATTACGGAGTGCGCTAAGAGTAGAGCAATTCTGCTTGTAGGCTGGCCTGCTGTTCGCGAATGAGGGCTTTGAGATAGCGCAAAACCTCACTGGGTGTACCAGCTTGGGCGATCTGCAGACCCGATTCGCTGCTGAGGCGTTCTGGTGTATATTCATCGAGAGTGCGCGTACCAGAATGGTCGAACATCACGCGCGGCAGCAGAGCACGCTCGAAGCCTTCAGCAGCCAGAGAGCGCAGCACTTCGAGCACATCTTGACCCATCAAAAGGCCACTGACGGTGACAGTTTCGCCAAAGAAGACGTTGGTGACAGGCACCAAACGAGCCTCGAGGTTGCCGATCTGGTTCAGACGCTCGACCACTTGGGCCAGCACTGGCTCGATCAAAGTGCCACACAGCAGGGCAAGCTTGGTTTTCTGCGGAAGCGATTCGGGCAAGCGGCGCTCGACTCGTTTCCACTCGTCGATAAAGTCGCGAGTCATACCGACGCCGTTGGAATATTGCGGATAGCCGCCATAGAAATCGGCATTCGGAAATTCGCGCTTAGCCAAGAGATAAAACTCATCGGAAGGATAGACCAGCGGATGGCCGAGCTCGGCTTGGTAGTGATCGCTGTAAGGCAAAATCAAGTCGATCACGCGCGCGGCCTCTTCCGAGGTATAGCAGCGCAGCGGCACTTCGGTTGCGGCGCCCAGACGGGCACAGAAGCCGAGCGCATCGGAGATCGCCGCGTTGTTGGCGGCCTGCTTGGTGGCCTCCGACCAGAGCGGCTGGCGCTCCCAGTTGGTATCGATCCAGTCGGGCGTTTCGTGCACTCTGATGGCAGCTTTGATCGTTTGGGGCGCTTTGCCGTTGAAACGATATTTGGTCAAGCCGACCGGCACAACCGCGATCGACTGCACGGTCGGATAGAGAGCTGCCAGATCACGAATCGACTGGTGCAGGGCATCGCCATCGTTGAGGCCCGGACACGAGACGATCTGGGTGTGCACCGGAATTCCCAAGCTGCCAAAACGCTTGATCTGTTCGAGCACATCGGGCACATCGGCCTTACCCAAGAGCACAGCACGCAAGGCGCGATCAGTCGCGTGAATGCTGATGTACATGGGTGAAAGGTGCTGCTCTTCGATGCGCTGCCAGTCCTCTTCTTTCAGGTTGGTCAAAGTCACAAAGTTGCCATACAAGAACGAGAGGCGGTAGTCGTCGTCTTTGAGATAAAGCGTTTTGCGCATTCCCTTCGGCATTTGGGTCAAAAAGCAGAAGGGGCATTTATTGTTACAGGTACGAAGGCGATCAAAAAGAGGTTCAACAAATTCAATACCGAGATCCTCGTCGGGATCTTTCTCTATTGTATAAGTGCGTTCTTCGCCCTGTTGGCGAACAAGCAACTCAATGTGTTCTTCGGCGGTTGCAAAGCGATAGTCGATCACATCGCGCAGGCGCAGATCACCCACCGCGATCACGGCATCGCCGGGCTGCAATCCAAGTTCTTCAGCTATGGTACCGGGAAGAATCTTGCTAATCGTACCACCGTTACCGGTGATATTCTTTAGATTTGGCTGATATTCCACGTCTTAAAGGTCATTTCTATACAAGACCCAAACCTATAAGGTTCAGGTCGCTTTTCGGCCTGAATAGATCAACATCGACTCACTATCTTGTGCGATTATACCATACCGACTCTTCAAATGGCCGGAATCGCATAAAACCTAGCAAAATCGCCACTTCTTCGCCCATCGAACATGAGGATGTCGCTTCTGTTGATAGACAGAATCATTGTCTAAGGATCAAGCAACAGGGCGTCGGTATCAAAAAGAACTCTGAGAGGACGTTCCAACTAACGCCCTCTCAGAGCTTGCATCAATATTCGAGCCAGCAGGCCAGCGAGCGAACGGCTTTAGACGCTCAGACGCTTGGTAAAGGCTTCTCCAAGCCGCGCTTCGATATAGGGCGTCACCTGCCAAAAGGCCTTGAGCTGCTTGTATTCCTCGATCAACGAACGCTCGAGCGGCGCATTGGTCTTGATGGCGCGAACCATCAGATTTTTGGCGGTATGTTCGGCATCGATAAACTCGATCACATCGGTGCGATAGCCCATGATGCGCAGAACCAGCGCACGGAAACTATCGGTGATGATATCGGCCATGCGCTGACGCAAGATGCCGTGGCGCAAAATGGGCCGCATCAGATCGGACTCGATTTTGTCGTTAAGATAGTGGTGACAGCAAGGGGCACAGATCAGCATTTGAGCGTCCCACTGAATAGCCTGCACGATCGCGTCGTCGGTGGCGGTATCGCAGGCGTGAAGAGCCATCACAATGTTGGGTGCTTGCTCGGGCCGATACTCTTCGATCAGAGACTGCACAAAGTTCAAGTCGTTGTAGCCGAGTCGATCACGGGTGGCGTTCGATTTCTGAACTACATGGGCGTTGCTATCGATGCCGGTCACTTGCACTTGCAGGCCGCGCAGATTATGCAAATAGTGGTAGATTCCAAAGGTGAGATAGGCCGAGCCACTGCCGCAGTCGATCACGCGGATCGGCTGAGGAAGCTTTTCGATCATGCCCGTGCCTTCGACAAGCCGCAGAAATTCGTTGATCTGGCTATATTTGTCGATCATAGCGGGCTTGAGCGTGCCTTGAGGGTTGACGATTCCCAGCGCTTGCAGCATTGCGACCGATTGCTCCAAAGGCAGAGGCTGCTGCTTGGCGCGGTTGTGGTTGAGATTGAGCGTTGGCTGGGCGGGCGGTTGATTACGATGAATAATCGCCTTGCCCTTTTTGGTGAGCTGTACACTTAAATCATCGGTGGTTGTGCGCAGATGTATCGAACTGAAGGGAATAGCTAAGACCTCATCGAGTTGTCGCTCGGCAGCTTCCCCTTGATAATTTTTGGTTGTATCTTGTTTGGCATCAAACCAAGAGAATTGCAGATGGCGTTTATGTTTAATCAGCACAGGACGCACGACGATTTTGCGCCAAGGCGTCTCTTGGCCGCGCACCTTGCCTTGAAAGGTGAGTTGAATAAAATGCTCTTGATCTAAAGCGGCACGCCGAAGCAGGGCGCGGTAATCGCTATCACTCATATAACCCTAATCCAAGTTGACTAAAAATAGCGTGCAAATAGCAACGAGTTCGCGGTATACTTTTTAAGATACTTAACAATTCTCTAAATGATCCATCAAAAGCTCGATACCGCGTACAGTGCAACTGACGATTTCGCTTCTTCAAAGATGACAATGAGAGGCTCAATCGATGTATCTCTGTTCATTGTACCACGCTAGTCCGTTGAGCAAGCATACAAAGCCGCGTATATTCTGTCTCAGAATGCTCTATGCTTGCGCAGATAAGATGCGGTTTTTGTGCTCGCGTTAAAGATGGCACACTGGAAACAATACGCTTAGCCATTGCCATAACGAAACGCTATCAAACAAAGGTTGCAGGACAAACTCTATGATACGCTTGGGAGATCGGCCTCTTCATAGCGATATCTACATCCAGGCACGTCAACAGATCATCACACGACGTCTTGATCCGAGCCTTTCAGAGAATATCAATGAAGATACGGCCTTTCACGAATTAAATGCTTGGTTATTGTTGCATCGCGGGCGCTGTCTATGCCGCATGCGCAGCGATTTCAAACAAGCCCAAAAATATATCGATGCAGCGCTGGCCGGTTTCCGTCGCTACAACGACAAAGAGGGAGAGATCTGGACGCTAGTCGAAAAGCTGGTGCTCTGTTATCACGCCCAAGATTTCGCTTATGGATTGAGCCTGTTCGATACGATCGAACTCGACAACCTGCAAGCCTATCTGCAAGCCGAATTGCTCTTTGGACGTTTCTTATGTGCGATCGGCAGCGACCTATTACACGATGCTGAGATGGCCGGGCATCAGGCACTGGAAGCCCTAGAGCGCGAAACAGATCCTTGGCTGCAGCGAATTGGACGCATCCAGATGTTGCGCAACCAAGCGGCGGTCTATCACTACCTTGGGAAGTCGCAGCGAGCGGTTCAGGCCGCCGAAAAAGCCCTAGAGCTGACCTGCGAACATCCCGATACCAGCGAGCACGAGCCGTGGGTTTGCTACGAACTCGGCGTCGCCTATTGGCGGCGCGGTTCGTTCCAAGCGGCTCACACTATGCTCGACCGAGCACGACGGCTGGCCGAACAATGGCAACATCGTGAGCTATGGCGCTGGTGTTTAGTTGTGCAAGGCAACCTCTTGCGCGACCTAGACCGCCTTCCAGAAGCGCGCGAAGCCTATGTGTTGGCCGACGGCTGGGGCGAAGAGATTCACGGGCCGATTCTGCTGCAGATTCGCGAAGGGCGCTATATCGACGCCCGTTGGTCGAGCGAGGCGTTGCTGCAACTAGGCGAGAAGAAGGGATTCAGCACCTATACCGCCGACGCCCACGGCCTGCTGGGGCTGATCGACCTACACATCGGCAAACGCGAACGGGCGCTTGAGCATTTTGATACCAGCGCTCAGATCTTTCAATCGCTGCACTACAACTACTCGCTGCAGAGCATCAACTACTGCCGCGCTGCCGCTTTGATCGCGCTCGGGCGCGATGCGGAGGCCGACCACTATTTAGCGCAGGCTTTGCACTTTTCGGCCAGCGAAGAGGTCTACACCCACGACTACTGGGTTCCCAATCTGATGGAGGCGCTCTTGTTGCGAGCGATCACCTTGCAGATCGAAGCGCCGCATGCCAAACGCATGCTCGAACGGCGCTTCCTCGAAGTAGAGCTCGAAAGCTACCACAACCAGCGCGGCACCCACCCCAAGACCGAGCTCGAGATCGCCCGAAACATGCAGCTCAGCCTGCTGCCGAACGTGCCACCCTTGGTGCCCGATCTCGATATCGCCGGAATCTCGTTGCCTGCCGAAGAGGTCGGCGGAGATTTCTACGGCTTTTACCCAGCTGGAATGACGATCGGCAACACCCAACAGCGCAGCCTCGGCGTGGCCCTCAGCGACATCTCGGGCAAAGGCTTGGCCTCGGCTCTGCTGACCAGCGGCACAGCGGTCGCCATCAGCACGGCCATCGGCGATAATCCGCAGCCCAACCTGCTCTTACAGCGAGTACACAGCGCACTCTACCCCCACACCCAACGCAACCAGATGTATGTCGCGCTCTGCTACAGCCTGCTGACGCAGAATCAAGCGGGCTGGGAAGTGCAAGCGGCCAGCGGCGGCGCACTGCCACCTTTGATTCGCCGCGCCAATGGCGAGGTCTTTTGGCTGGCGACGGGCGGCCTGCCGATCGGCTGTATGCAACACTGCAGCTACAGCCAGGTCAGCGATCAGCTCGAACCGAACGACACCTTGGTGATGATCAGCGACGGCATTGTAGAGGCCATGAACAGCAAACGAGAGCTGTTCGGCTTCGAGCAGCTTCAAGATGCGCTGCGTTATGCGCCGATCGAGCGCGGGGCACACGCCATTTTGCACCATCTGCTCACCATGGTGCAGACCTTTGTGGGCAGCAACCAACAGCACGACGATCTGACGATTGTGGTAGTGAAAGCGACCGGAACAAACGCGAACGATACAAGCAAGCAGAGCGATTTGACAACTACCTAAAGTTTTGCTATTATATCGACGTCGCGAGGGCGATTAGCTCAGTTGGTAGAGCGTCTCGCTTACACCGAGAATGTCGGCGGTTCGAGTCCGTCATCGCCCACCACCGGCCAACATCGTAACCACGCCAAGGTAGCTCAGTTGGTAGAGCGCAGCACTGAAAATGCTGATGTCACCGGTTCGATCCCGGTCCTTGGCACCAACAAAACTCTGTCGTAACACTACGGCAGAGTTTTTTCTTGTTCTGTATCCCTCCTCTTTTCAAAAAGTCCCTCAAGCCCTTAGATCAGTTCAACACTCTAGCGGTAACATCCTTACCCCAAGAAGGTTCCCTAGCGCGTCCGCCTACGGCTACCAACATACCTCCCGCCACAAAGGGCTACTAGCTGCCTGTGGACAGCTTGCTCTAAAACCTCATACCAAATCCAGTTGATTAGGTTCTCTTTGGCCTTCGGCAGAGCGGAACGTTTCTCTTTTTGCTGTGTGAGATTTCGCGCGGCCGCGCAAAATCTCACACAAGCCTTTTCCCGGCTTTTCGTTTTTCTGAGCGAAGAGCATGCAGGTCTTTAAACGGATTTGGTATCACATCGCACAGACTTCGAATGCTCGCAAACTCGATTATCTTTACTTTTTGGTCTTTGGCAGCGTAAAACTAACGTTTCTTTCCCTTTGTCTCCGTTTTCCCGCATTGCAAGGATGCATATCTTTAAGCCAATCTACTTTAACTTCAATTTTGCACTCTGGCAGCCCCGATTTGCGGTATGCATATTGCCATTAAAGCAGCAGTGAATAAGATTTTTCTCGAAAGGCTGCCTATGGATCTGAAATCGGGACGACCGTTTTGGCCGACCAAGAGTGGACTGCTGGGTGTCTATCCTCCCCTGCGCAAAGACCTACGCTGCGATGTCGCGATTATCGGCGGGGGCATAAGCAGCGCGCTGATCACGCACCACCTGCTCGAAGCCGGGCTAGATGTGGTGGTGCTCGAAAAGCGCGATATCGCCGGAGGCAGCACCAGCGCCAGCACCGCCCTGCTGCAATACGAGATCGATACGCCGCTCCACAAGCTGATTAAGCTGATCGGCAAAGAGCAAGCCGAGCGGGCCTATCAGATCTGCCGCGATTCGATCTTTAAGATCGAGCAGTTGGCCGCCGAAAGCAAGATCGATTGCGATTTTCAGCGCAAACATAGCCTCTACTACGCCAGCAACCGTTGGCATGTTTCGGCGCTCAAGCGGGAGTACGAGGCGCGGAAGGCGGCTGGTTTTCAAGTCGACTTGCTCAGCCAGAAAGAGATCGAAGAGCGCTTCTCCTTCAGCGCGCCCGCCGCGATCTACTCCTACGAGGCGGGTGAGGTCGATGCCTATCGCCTGACGCACGCTCTGTTCGCCCAAGCCGCCGAGCGGGGCGCGCGTATCTTCGATCGCAGTGAGGTGACAGCTTGGGAGCCGCACAGCACGGGCATAACGCTCACTAGCGAGCGCGGTCATCGCATCGAGGCTCGCAAAGTGATCTTCGCGGCGGGCTACGAGGCGCAGCAGTATCTGCGCGCCAAGCTGGTGACCTTTCGCAGCAGCTATGCGCTGGTTAGCGAGCCGCTCGAAGAGTTTACAGGTTGGTACGAGCGCTGTTTGATCTGGGAGACCGCCCGACCCTACCTCTATCTGCGCACCACCGCCGATGGGCGAGCCATCATCGGCGGCGAAGACGATGCGATCGATATTCCGCTCAAGCGCGACGCCATGCTGCCCCGCAAAGAGAAAAAACTGTTGAAGCGTTTTCAAGCGCTCTTCCCGCAGATCGAAATAGATGTGGCTTTTTCGTGGGCGGGCACCTTCGGCGAGACCAAAGATGGCTTGGCCTACATCGGGCCGATCCGCGAGATTCCCAATGCCTTCTTCGCCATGGGCTACGGCGGCAACGGCATCACCTACAGCGTGGTAGCCGCCGAGATCTTACGCGACATGCTGCTGAAGCGAGCGAACCCCGATGCAGAGATCTTTCGGCTCGATCGCTGAGCTGGCCATCGGCCCGCGCTGAAGGCATTGTTTAGGCTTCGACAGCAGTGAAAGCGCCAAGGGACTGTATGTTGTGGGCGGCGATTTGGTAGCCGTAGGCGGACGCGCCAAGAATCGAATGGGAGCTAGCGAGCTTAAACGCCAAAACAATGCAGCGGCCCAACATAAAGCTTGAGACTTCGCAGCAAGGGGCGAAGTCTCAAGCTTTGCTAGGATTATGCTGCGGTCGAGCGTAGAGCCCGACGAGTTGTAAGCAGCTGCTACGTGACAAAGGAGCGTCAATAGGCTGGGGTGCGCCGTCGCTTGTACGATTCGCGCACCATCTCGCGGATCTCGTGTTCCGTGATAAGGAAGGTATCGAAGTTCGCTGCAATGCTTTTTGTTTCAGGGTGAACCTTACGGCCCTGAAAGATCAGGCCTTCTTCGTTCTCTAAGATGCGCACATCGGTGTAGCCCTGCTCGTCGATAAAGTAGCCGAGGGCGCGAAGCACATCTTGGTAATCGCTGCGGCTGAGACCTTGAAAGAGTTTCATCGAAGCCACCTACTTTTTTGTACAGGTACTTCCTTTCGATGCTGTTTGAATTGTTCGTGGAGTCGATGTAAATCAGCGTGGCTGAGCACGAAATCCTTATTGCTGCGAATGAATCCGCTGCTTGTGGCCTCAAACGTTAGACCTTGAATGATCCAACCATCGGCATATTCAAGGATACTTATGTCAGTAAGGTGTTCTTGTTGAATAAAATGGCCTAGGACGCGCAAAATCTCGCCGTAGTTCAGTTTTTCTTGCTCAACTGCCATAATTACTCCTTGTCACGCGATAGGTAACTGGCAAAAATGAACTGCGACGTTGTAATGCTATGGAGATGGTGCTCGTATTGCTATCATACCATGAGAATGCAGTTTGATGATAGTTATTTTATAAAGACGAATATGAGACTCTTTTCAGATAAAGTGCCGTATTCGGCTTTAATCGATTGAAACAGCCTCGATGATGAGAAATTTGTGAATGTTTTTATCCTTTTTTAAACTTTGTACGATAAAGTGTAGGAATAAATGCAATGTATTTTGTATGTGGAGTATACAGAGCCGTCGAATTAGTCTAAGCTTTATCCGCTTTCAGAGCCGAACTTCATTCACGCGATGTTTATAACTGGCTTGGCTTGTAGCGCGAGCGAATTTTGTATGAAATAAACGAGCAGAGATAGATTGATTCTCGTTTTCATATATGTTACAATTTTTGTATTAGCTCACCTATGATCTATACCTTTCTATCGGGGTGGTAGTCGTCTCTGTTTCTAGCAGAAGAGGACGAACTCTTTTGGTCTCTGGAAACAAGCGGAGACTGCTTTTCGGTATTCTTTTTTCAGACAGATTTGAGTAAACGGCATAGTTGCCATTAAGGCGATGAGCGCCTGCCCGTTTGGGTAGGCGCTCTATGCTGTTGAGAGGAGTTTGGGATGTCGCTTGTAGATGAATGCGTTAAGCAGGTTTGTCCAGAGTGCCAAAAAACACTGACGTTTGAGGCAGGTTTGTTTCACTGTGATCAACACGGCGAGTTCTTTCAGTATGGCTCGCAACTGTTGGTGCGAGCAGCGCTGTCGGAAGCCGAGCTGGGCGCGCCCGAGCATTTGATGCCTTGGGAGAAAATGCGCGATCAGTTGTTTTAAGACTTGTTAGAGCCAAACGTGCGCCTGTTTGCCAAAGGTAAACGGGCGCATTTGTCTGGTTTGATACAAAATCCGATTAGGTTAGTTCTTTTGGCCTTCGGCAGAGTGGAACTCGACTATTTTCTTTCCCTTGTTTTTCTCTGTTACGAGAATGCAAGTTGGTAAACAGATTTGGTTTGAAAAGCTCGCCAGGGCATTTGAGCAACAGTTTAGGCTCGCTTCTGCGATCGCAAAATCTTTCTTGATCAAAGAGCGTGCGTGTTATAATAAAAAGGCTTTTGTCGTGTTCATTCTGTGGACAGTCGATTGCGGCTGTCCCGTTTAGCGTATACTGAGGAGTTGGCATGTTTCGCACACACACCTGCGGTGAGCTGCGAGTTGAGCACACCGGCCAGGAGGTGACCCTTGCTGGTTGGGTGCACCGTCGCCGCGACCATGGGCCACTGATTTTTATTGACTTGCGTGATCGTTATGGTCTGACGCAGATCGTCTTCGACTCTGCACAGTCGCCCGAGGCGCATGCTATTGCTAGCGACGTCCGTTCGGAATATGTTTTGCAGGTTCAGGGTGTGGTGCGAGCGCGCCCCAACGAAGCGATTAATCCTGACTTGGCTACTGGCGAGATCGAGTTGTTGGTCTCGAACGCGAAGGTGCTGAATGCAGCGCGCACTCCTCCGATCTATATCGCGAAAGAGGGCGGCGAGGACGAAGCGCTTCGTTTGAAGTACCGCTATTTGGACCTGCGCCGCGAACGCATGCAGCGCAACTTGATTCTGCGCCACAAGGTGATTACGTTTATTCGTAACTTCCTTGATCGCGAGAACTTTGTCGAGATCGAGACGCCGATTCTGCTGAAGTCGACCCCGGAAGGCGCGCGCGACTACTTGGTGCCGAGCCGTCTGCACCCGGGCGAATTCTACGCGCTGCCGCAGTCGCCCCAACAGCTCAAGCAGCTCTTGATGGTGGCCGGTTACGATAAATACTTCCAGATCGCTCGCTGTTTCCGCGACGAAGATCAGCGCGCCGACCGCCAGCCCGAGTTCACCCAGCTCGATATGGAGATGAGCTTTGTGGATCAGGAAGACGTGCTGAATTTGATCGAGCGCTTGATGAGCGAGCTGGTCGCAGCCGTCACCCCCCACAAAAAGCTGCTGGCTAGCCCCTTCCCGCGCTTGACCTACGCCGAAGCCATGGATAAATATGGCTCCGACAAGCCGGACCTGCGCTACGGCCTCGAACTGGTCGACCTGAGCGATCTGTTCCGCAACACCCAATTCGCGGTGCTGCGCAACGCGCTCGATGCGGGCGGCCAAGTCAAGGGTATCCGTATTCCGGGCGTGGGCGGCTATTCGCGCAAGCAGCTCGATGAAGTGGTCGATCTAGCGCGCCAGGCGGGCGCTAAGGGCTTGCTGTGGGCTTCCTTGCAGCAGGGCACCGATCCGGCTTCGGTACGTTCGAGCTTCGGCAAGCAGGTCAGCAGCGAAGAGATGGCTGCACTGATCGAGCGGATGGGCGGCGAGCAGAACGACTTGCTATTGCTGGTTGCCGACAACAAGGCGGTGGTGGCTCAGGTGCTCGACAAGCTGCGCCGCGAGTTCGCCGAGCGCTTGGATCTGGCCGACAAAGATACCTTGGCCTTCGCTTGGGTGCTCGACTTCCCGCTGGTCGAGTGGAACGAGGACGAGAACCGCTGGGACGCTGTTCACCACCCCTTCACCGCGCCGCGCGACGAAGACTTGCCCTTGATGGACAGCGATCCGGGCAAGGTGCGCGCTAAGGCGTACGACCTGATTTTGAACGGTTATGAGGCGGGCGGCGGTAGCATTCGTATCCACCAGCGCGATGTGCAGCAGAAGCTCTTCGATCTGCTGGGGATCAGCCGCGAGACCGCTCAGGCCCAGTTCGGGCATATGTTGGAAGCATTTGAGTATGGTGCGCCGCCCCACGGCGGTATTGCGCCGGGTATCGACCGCTTGGTAATGCTCTTAGCCGACGAAGCCAATATCCGCGAGGTTATGGCCTTCCCCAAGACCCAGCAAGCTGTCGACTTGATGACCGATGCTCCTTCGCCCGTTGACGAGCGCCAGTTGAAGGAATTGCATATCCGTTTGGCTGTGGAAGCTAAAACAGACGCGTAAGCACTTGTATTGCGATCACCTTTAATGCGTTACAGGTAAGGGCATGGAGCTCGGCTCCATGCCCTTGCTGTTTGTTGAAGATGAAAGGCGTGAGAACGTGAGTGAGACCAAGATTGTGCAGTTTATTTGCACAGGCAACTACTATCGCAGTCGTTATGCCGAGTTGTACTTCAATGCGCGAGTAGCTGAAGATTCGGGTTGGCGGGCTGATTCGCGCGGGTTTGCCCCAACCCCGCTCAACCCGGGGTCGATCTCGCAAAAAACCTTAGAGCGGATCAAAGCGGGCGGCTATCGCTACGACCAGGCTGCGGTCGAGCGCAAACCGCTGCTGTTGCAGGAAGAGGATCTGAAGCAGGCCAGCTACATTGTGGCGCTCGACAAGAGCGAACACACCCCTTATGTAAAGCGCATGTTCCCCGAATGGATGGATCGCTTCCACTTTTGGGTGATCCCCGATATCGGCTTTATGACGGTCGATGCCGCTTTGGCGGGTATCGAGCAAGCGGTCGACCAACTGATCGACGAGCTTGGCATTAAACGGGCCTGATCGAGCGCTAGCTCGAAGCTGCGGCCGAAGAGAAGCCGCCTCGTTTTGCAAGGGATGTCGCGTGAACACGCGATATCCTTTTATTTTTGTTGTGATCAATCTTTCTAGGCTGTTGCGTTTGGGTTGCAAGCGGGCGCTTCGACAGGCGGATGCAGCCCGAGTGGGTGGACGGCCATTTGATAGCCGTAGGCGGACGCGCTAGAGGTCGAATGGAAGCGAGAAGCGCATTGCGCCAGAACGATGCAAACAAGATCGTTGTGGAGGGCAAGGGTTGGGCAGATAGGCTTGGCGCTAAACGTGGTACACTAACGGGGCAGCCTAGAGAAACGAATCGTATTCAATGGTGAGGAGTAGCTATGACGCAGCAAATTGCAGTGCTTGGTATGGGCGTGATGGGGGCAGGGATCGCCAAAAACCTGCTGAAGAACGGCTATGCAGTGCGTGTCTACAATCGAACCGCGAGCAAAGCGCAGCCTGTGGTCGATGCCGGAGCAAGCTTCGCTGCTACGCCGCGCGAAGCGGCCCAAGGCGCCGACGTCGTGATCTCGGTGATCGGTGATGATGCAGCCTCGCGGGCGGTCTGGACGGGCGATGATGGTGCGTTGGCTGGCGCCAAAGCGGGCGCAATCTTGATCGAATGCAGTACGCTGACTCCCGCTTGGGTGCGCGAACTAGGCGTATTGGCCGAGGCTCAAGGCTGTTCGTTCTTAGATGCACCGATGACCGGCAGCAAACCTGCGGCCGAGGCGGGCGAGCTGGGCCTATTGGTGGGCGGCAACGAAGAGGTGCTCGAACAGGTGCGCCCCGTGCTGAATGCCTTCGCCAACCGCATTATCTACCTGGGGCCGGTCGGCAGCGGCGAAACTATGAAGGTGATCAACAATCTGCTGGGCGCCGTACAGGTAGCATCGCTGGCCGAGGCTCTGCGACTGGCCGAGCGTACCGGCCTGCGCATGGACGAGGTCGTGAACATGCTGTCGAACGCCGCTCCCGCTAGCCCGATCGTCAAGACCAAGATCGAGCGTGTCGCAGCGCGCGACTACGATGAGGTGCATTTCGCGCTGCGCTGGATGCTGAAGGACGCCAGCTACGGCTTGCAGGTCGCCGAATCGTTGGGCCAGTCGATGCCAGTGCTGCGCGCGGCCCGCGAAGTCTATGCCCGCGCTGTTGAGCGCGGCTTCGGCGACAAAGACTTCGCTGCAGTGGGCGAAGGCGTTCCAGAAGAATAGAATCGCGTTTTCGAAGGCTTGAAGCCCTCGCTTAGCTCGATGGAGCGAGCAGAGCACAAGGGTTCTTGTAGATTGAGGGCGATTTCGTGCTGATGTACGAAATCGCCCTCAACATATTTTGGGCTCGTTGTTGCCGAGCGGGAATGCAAACTAGGGTGTGCGCGAGTAGATCGGTCGGCGTTTGAGCACCAAGCCTTCGGTGGTGAGAGCGCTGGTTGCAATGCTGACGGCGGTTTCGAGCGCTACGCGCAGCACCTTGGTGGCATCGACGATATTGGCTTCCCACATATCGACCACCTGCTCGCCAATCACATCGTAGGCGTAGCTGGGGCCGCGGCGGCGTACCTCGTCGATGATCACAGGGGCCGACTGCTTGGCGTTTTCGATCAGCCAGGTCATGGGCGCTTCGAGGGCCTTGCGTACCAAGCCAGCGCCGATCGCCTCCTCGTCGTCGAAACCAACGATCTCGTCGAGCACGCTCTGACAGGCCAAGTAGGCCGCGCCACCGCCGGGCACAACACCCTCTTCGACAGCGTTGGGCACAAAGCGAATAAAGCGTTCGGCCCGCTCTTTGCGCACATTGCGCTCGGTCTCGCTGGCAGCGCCGATGCGCAAAATACCGACTCCGCCCGCCAGCTTGCCCAACCGCTCGACGATCTTCTTGCGGTCTTCTTCCTCTTGGGCCAAGCGCAACTGGGCGCGCACCTGCTGTTGGCGATAATAGATGTGAATCGGATCGACCATCGTGCCAACCACGGTGATCTTATCTTTGCCGACTTGAATGATGCGCGAGCGGCCGAGCTGCTCGATCTCGGCATCTTCGATGCGATCACCTTGATCTTTGCTGAAGTAGTAGGCACCGGTGATGGCGGCCAAGTCGCGGTAGCACTCCCAGCGGTGCTCGCCGACCGAGGTCAGTTTGGCGGCCACCACGTCGAAGACACCGCGAGCGCGGTTGGCTAGCAACATAGCACGAGCGCCATCGGTAACATCGTCGGCCAGTATCAAGACCGGGCCGATGCGTTCGCGCACGATCTTCTCTAACAGCGGAACAAGCGTGGCAGGCTCGCTGATCTTGTAGTCGGTGATCAAGACGTAGGGTTGGTTGAGCCGGATATCGCTCGTGCCTTGTTGAACCACAAAATAGGGCGTGACATAGGTTCCGGCCCAGGAAGCGCCTTCCAAAAAGTGAACGGCCGTGTAGTTCGCGATATACTCTTCGATCTGAATATGCGCTTCGGGGCCGAGCCGCCCGTAGATTTCGCTCAGCTTCTCGCTCATTTCGGGGTCGCCAGTGGCAGCGTGAGCGAGTCCAGCCATCAGCCATTCGCCCTCGAGCGGCTGGCTCTGATTGGTCAAAGCGGGAATGACGAGCCGCAAAGCGCGCTCCATGCCACGGCGTAGCAGCATAGGGTTGGCTCCAGAAGCGATCTGGCGCGCCCCACCTTCGAGCAAGCTATGAGCGAGGGCTGCCATGGTCGCGCCTCCATCGCCAAGTTGTTCGTGCATTTGCCAGAGGGCGTGGCGTAACATCATCACGCCCATGTTTTGGGCACGATTGGGCACTTCCACGATGCGACGAGCCATAATGCCGCTTTCGGTCAGTGATTCGGGCGGCGAATTCTCTTTTGAAGAGACCACAACGCCCGCCCGTGGGCCCAAGGTGATGCTGGCCAACTTCGCCAGCATATCGATCCCTTCTTTGAGTGAAGTGCGAGCCTGATCGCCAAGAATAACATGGGGTGTGGGCATAACTCTACAACTTTCGTTTCGTCTCTCGCAATGGTTGGCAGGCTGCAACGCAAGTGCACAGAAAATCGACCAACCGTAGATCTTATTCGTAGCACCTATTCAGAAATGAGATTGAAGGAACGCTGCTGTATTCGCAGTGCTCCTTCATCATACCAAATATTTTCTAAGCGAATTTTATTCTTCTACTAGCACTCTGGCGGCTTAGTTTCTAGCCCACAAAAAGCTTCTAGCGCGTCCGCCTACGGCTACCAACATTCCTTCCAACAACCTGGGCTTGTTCGTCGCTCCTCGCCGCTCGCTGCCCAACGCAGAGTCCACAATGCGCGATCGCTGAAACCACAAAGCGATCCTCGCTGCCCAATGAGCGATCTCGGGTTTTACGACCCGAGATCGCTCACAAGCTTCGACCGATCGTTGAACAGCAGCGAGGCGCGATCTAGCCCCAGCTAGAGCGTCACTAACAGGCGGCGATGCAGCGTCGCCCCCAAGTGGTTGGCATCGGCTGCCAGCGCTTTGTTGAAGTGAGCCTCTGCCCGCTGCTTGTCGCCCAAGCCGAGGTAGCCCAAGCCCTGCATATAATCACAGTGGATCTTGTTGTGCTGGTTGAGATCGCCCTCGAAGACCAAGAAGTCGGGCAGCGAGACCGCGAAGTAGTCGATCTTCACATCATCGTCGTAGTGCTGTTGGCCATAAGCCACCAACTTGTTAAAGACCGCTTCGGCTGCTGCCTCGTTGCCGAGCGCCCGATGCGCCAAGCCCTGATAGAAGATCATATCGGGCGGCTGATCGTTGTAGTACATCGCCGAAGTCGGCTCGCTCTGACCGACGGTGGCGCGCTGGAAGAAGTGCCGAGCCTGCTCTTGCTGGCCCAAGCCTTCGTAAGCGCGACCGAGATAGTAGAAGATATGGTTCTCTTGGGCGCCAGCCAGCTTGCCTTCGCCCAGATTGTGCGGATAGACCTGGGCACGCTCGAGCAACTCGATGGCCTTTTCGAACTGACCCTGCTCGATGGCCTGCTTGGCGAGTTGCACCAAACTGGCGATATATTGGCCCGAGGCCTTGCCCTCACCACCTTCCCAGGGGTGGAACTTTCGCCCCATCAAGAGCTGAAGCGCCTCTTCGTGGCGGCCCAACAGATTATAGAGGTTGACGCGCTCGATAAAGAGATCGTCGCGCTGTTCGACTAGATCGAGGTGAGCCTCAAGGTCGCTAAGCCGCTCTTGAAGGCCACGATTCAGCTTCTTATCGAGTTGATCAAGCTCGAAGAAGACACGCGCATCGCTCGGATCGCAGGCGAAGGCGCGCTGATAGGAAGCATGGGCCTTCTGAGCATCTTTGAGCTTGTTGAAGTAGGCCAAGCCGAGGTTACGGTGCACGGTCGCTAGGCTGTCGTCGAGCTCGCGGGCGCGCTCCCAAGCGGCGATCGCCTCTTCCGAGCGTCGATGCGCGTACCAAAAGTTGCCCAGATAGAAGGGCGCGCGCGGGTCGTTGGGGTTGACGCGCTGAGCGGCCTCAAGGGCTGGCACGGTCTCGAGTCGGTTGGGGAAGCAGTAGTCGGGTTTCTGAGCCTGAGCCTTGGCGAAAGCTTGCTCGGCCGCCTCCTGATCGCCAGCCTGCAAATAGAACCAGCCGCTGAAGTAGTGGCTCATCGGGTCGCTCTGAGGCGCACGCTGGAAGAAGGCTTGGGCCTCTTCCCACAGGCCAGCGTGACCGTAGTCGATCGCGATCTCGCAGGCGATGCTCGGATTGGCTTTGGTGTATTGGTCAAACTGCGGATCGTTGTCGAGCAGGCTCAGCTCGGCCAGCGCGCCGAATTCCAGTCGATCGAGTTCGAGCGCGATCGCCAGTTCGCGGCGGGCCTCTTCGATGCGTCCGAGGCGGCGCAGCAAGGCAGCCTTGAGATGGCGGGCCTTGTGATGCGACCAGTTGCGACGCAACGCTCGCTCAGTTAAATCGATCGCTTCGGCATAATCGCCCGCTCGGCTGGCCAGACGCGCCAAGGCGTAGTAGCCCGCATCTTGCCAGGCGGCGTTCCAGACCGATTTGTAGTAGGCATCGGTCGCCTCGCGGAAGCGCCCTTGGAAGAAGAGCGCTTGGCCGAGATTGTAGAACGGCTCGCCGTCGTAGGGATTGGGATTGCGACGAGTCAGGCTCTTGATGGCCGTGCGGAAGTAGCTTTCGGCCTCGGCGAACTTGCCACGGCGCAGCAGCAAGAGGCCAAGCGCATTGTTACAGCGGCTATCGAGCGGATCGCGGCGCAGAGCTTCCTCGTAGTACGGCTCGGGCGCGAAGGTGGCGTGGCGATACTGCTCAAGGTGCAGGCCGTTGAGGAAGAGCTCTTCGTTGCTAGCGATCTCGGAAGGATGCTTGGCAGGCATTGCGGGCGCCGGAATCTCGGGGCGCTCGTCGGGCAGCGGCGTGAAGTCGAGCAGTACCTGCTGATCAGCCAGCACTTCGAGCGTCAGCTCTTGAGGAACAATGCCTGCAGGCAGGGCGACGCTTTCGTTCAAAGCCGTCTCGGGCGAAAGCTCGGCAGCTTGGCTGAAAAGTACCTGCTCGCCACGGCGCAAACGCACCTCAACGGCGCGCCGGCTGGTGGTGTACACACCGATCTGAGCATTGCCGTCGGCGATTTCCAAGTTGATCACAGCATCTTTCGAAGCGTTCTTGGCGCCGCCGATCAGCTTATAGGGCATAAAGATCTGGCTGAAGCGCTTCTCTTCGCCGGGCTGCAGCCACGAGAAGTCGGGCTGGTTATCGGTGAAAGCACCACACATCAGCTCGATGTAGGGGCCGTCCTCGTCTGTGAGTTGGCGATCCCAAGCCAAGCCAAAGTCGCTATTGCCCCAGGTCCACTGCTTTTTGCCAGGCACCACATGGTGGTTAGCGACGTGCATCATGCCCGCTTGGCGACCATGATCGTAACATCCAACGAAATCGAAGTCGGAGTGATAAGCCATGTACGAGGTCGGAACCGGAATGTTTTTGTAGCGCGAGATATCGGTGCCGGGAGAGTAGTCTTTTTTGTAATAGACTCCGGTCGCGATCGGGAAGCTCGAGACGTCGCGCTTGCCATGGTCCATCACGGCGTGTACATCGGGCGGGAAGATCGACTGATAGTCGTCGTTGACGTGTACGGCCGGGTTAGCCCACCACAGGAAAGTTTGCGGCTCGCTGGTGCGGTTGTAGAGCTGAACCAAGATCTCAAGGTAGGCGCGGTCAGGATAGAGCCGGAAGCCATGCATGCCCTTGGTGCCGTACATCGGCTCGATCTCGGCGCACCAAACCGTAACGCTGCCATCTTCGCCTTCATCGATACGCCAGTCCATAGGCATGAAGGTGGTGGGGCGGTGGTGCTGCGGCCAGTTAAACTCGATACCACCCGAGATCCATGGGCCAGTCAGACCAACGAGGGCCGGTTTGATCACGCGGTTGTAATAGACGAAGTGGTAGTTATTGGTTTTATCGAGCGCCATCTGAACGCGGCCACCGATCTCCGGCAGCACCATGATCTTCAGATAGCGGTTTTCCAAAAAGATCGCGGTATAGGTTTTATCTTCTTTCTCATCGAAAACGCGGTCGATCACTGGGTAAGGATAGACTGCGCCGCTACTACCTTGGTAGACGCGCTTTTCGATGAACATCGGGTTTTTATCGGGCGCGGCGATGCCGTAGGTCGGAATAACGACCTGTTCGGCCCATGCTTTAGCTTGATCGTGCGACATAACTCACCCTAGAAAAGCGATCGAGCGTGTCCGTGCCATGTAGGCAACAGGCACGCTCGATCCTACTGATTTAGCTTACAAAAATCGTCTTGAGCTGTTCGAGCGAGACTTCGACCTTGGGCGCGAAGGCATCGCTCGCGACGTAGTTCAGCAAGCTATGGCGGAACTGGCGTGCAACTAGGCGTTCGTCCAGATTGCTCTGGATATCAGACGAAACCACCAAAAGGCTGCCGCCGTTGACTTTGGCTTCGAAAACTAGGCTCAAACGATGGGCGTTGAACCAGGTGTCGATCGGCTGAACGATCGGGCGCAGCTCGGCTGGCAGACCATCGAGGGTCACAGCGGTCGCGCCGTGGATCAGTTCCCACCACTGCCAATTGCTGTGGTATTCGGTCGGGAAGCTGGCTAAAGCCGGATGCTTGGGATCGCAGAGAATGCCGAGCGTATGGGGCGCTTGGCCGTTGGGGCGCGGCTCTTCAGCAAAACCCTTGGTCCAAGCGGTGTTCCAGAACACGCTCGAGAAACCGATCTCAGAGACGACCTTCAGATCCTTAGCCTTGGGCATCAGCACGACCTTGCCGCCAGCCGAGAGGCGAGCCAAGGCTGTGTCGTCGAGTTGCTCGCAGATGTAAACATCGGCGGGAACGCTACTGGCAAGCTCGGCGGCAAAGACCCAGATATCCCAATCGTTGGCGTATTCGCTGCCAGCAACGCTAACCTCCAGCTTGTACTGGGCAGCAGCCGCCACATCCGCCAAGCTAAACGAAACGCTGCCGAGGCGAGTCAGACCACCGGTGGGCGCTGCGACGACCGCAAGGCTGCCGCTCTTCACCACATTACCATCGCTGGCGATCAGCTTCCAATCGGCTTGGGCCTGCATGTCGCCAGCCGAGTAGTTAGCCAGATCGATATCGGCGCTGAACTGCTCGTTCTGCTTCCAATAGCGCTTGCTAAGGCGCGCCAGCGGCACAACATCATTGCAGAAGCGCTTGAACTCGGCCGGGCTGATATAGCCCTTCTCCTCCCAGAAGGCGTCGAGCACACCCACCAGCGCCGTGCCCTGGCCAGGGAAGTCGTAGAGGCCGAGCAGTTGCAGACCAGCGAAGCCCGGAGTACGAATAGCCGACTCGATCTCTTCTTTGTAGCAGAGCGCCTGCAGCTTGCCCGAAGCCATCAGGAAGTCGTGAGCCTGATCGCCCATATGGTTGTTGTTCAGGAAGTCGCGGAAGATCTCGAAGTTCTTGGCCTTCAGCACACCCGTGTATTTGTCGATCTCGGCGAAGTTGGGGTAAACACACCACTGGCCGATCTCGTGGCTGACGATCGCCTTGTTGTACTCGTCTACATAGCTGCTGTAGTCGGTCAGTGTTTCGGGCGGCAGGGCGTTGATGCGCGACTTGAGCTGTTGGCCCCAGCCTTGAATACGTGGCTTGGGAATGTTGTGGAAGTCGTTTTCAGGGATAGCAGGCCAGCCGGCACCGGTGGTGTGCAGGCGACGTGGGTCGCGCTCTTTCCAGTATTTTACCCACTCGGTCAGGTATTCAACAAACTTGCCAGCTGGCTCGTTGCCGTAGGCCATCAACAGGAACGAAGGGTGGTTGCCGTAGTTCTGAACGATGCGCTCACCCTCTTCGTAGAGCCACTTATCGAGGGTGCGACCTTCGCCCACGCCGCTGCCTTGGTTGGCCCAAACCGAACATTCAACTTGATAGTAGAAGCCGAGTTCATCGGCGGCGATAAAGGCGGCCTCGGGCGGACACCAAGAGTGGAAGCGAATGTGGTTGAGGCCGTGAGCTTGGCAGACCCGCACGATGCGCTTCCACGACTCAACGTCGGTCGGCGGATAGCCAGTCAACGGGAAGGCCGCGCAGTCGAGCGTACCGCGCAGGAAGATCGGGCGCTGGTTGACCGCGATCTGGGTGCCGATCGTGCTGACTTCGCGCAGACCGAAGCTGCTGCTGTAATTATCGACGAGACCGCCGCTGTTCAACTCGACATGCAGCCTATAAAGCGCAGGATGGAACTCATCCCAGAGTTGGGCCTCGTTGCCGAGCTGATACGTCAGCTCAACGCTGCTGCCTTCGGCTGCAATCTCGATTTCGCTACTTTGGGCGGCGGGTGCGTGGCTGCCGGGCACATTGTAGAGTTCGGCCCAGAGCTTCAAGCTGGCCTTCACGCTTTCGCCCGTGCTGTTGCCCAAGCGCAGTTTGACCTTGATCGACTTATCGCTGATCGAGGGATAGATCTCGCTGTTGATGACATAGACCGGGCTGCCAGCGTTCAGTTCGATTCGACCGACGATACCATTCCAGTTGGTCTGGGTATGATCCGAGACGCTGTGAGCATTAACGCCAACCTCAACCAGCATCGAGTTGTCGACCCGAATGGTTAGGGTATGCTTGCCGGGCGCTAGATCGCAGCCCAGATCGTAGGTGTGCGGCGTTGCGAGGGCGTTGTGCTCGCCGATCTCGATGTTGTCGAACCAAACTTTGGTGCCCCAGTGTGGGCGCTCCAACAAGAGCGTCACACGTTTGCCGCTCCAATCGGCTGGAATCTCGATATCGCGCTGATACCAAGCTACACCGTTGTAGTGCTTCTCGGGCTGGAGCCAGCAAGGAACCTTGATATTATCCTTCTGGCGATAGGGCGCATAACGTTCAGCTGTAAACCAGTCGCGGTCAACGATATTGCCGATCCAAGGCGTGTTGACAGTGATATCGTCGCCGTAGCCTTGAGCTTGCAGTGATCCCGGCAGTTGAATCTGTTGTTCAAGTTTGCGGTTAAACCACTGCTCGTAGATTCCCGCGTTTTGTGGGTCGATTTGAAAGCGCCAATTTCCCGAAAGATCCATTGTTGATCACCTTTGATAAGAATATAGGGCGGTTTTGAGCACGTCTTTATATAAGCACTCACTCGTTTGAGCGAGCGCCTATATAAAGTTTGGCTTAAAGGCAGCTAGCCTTTAATACCGGTAACGGAAATTCCTTCGATAAAGGTTCGTTGGGCGAAGAAGAACAGCAACAGAATGGGCATAACCACAATCGTGCTGACTGCCATCAGGTAGGGGTATGCCAGTTCGGCGGTACCTGTTGCAGTGATGTTGCTGCGCAAGCGGTTGATTCCTAGCGCCAGAGGCATCAATTGCTCATTGTTAAGGTAGATCAATGGGCCAAGATAGTCGTTCCAAGCTCCCATAAAGCGGAAGAGGGCGACGACTGCTAGGGCCGGCACAGCCAGCGGCAGAATAATGCGCCAGAGGATGCCGAATTCACTGGTGCCATCGATACGGGCTGCATCAGACAATTCTTCAGGAATAGTCATAAAGAACTGACGGAGCATAAAGATGAAGAAGGCACCACCAAAGGCATTGGGAACCACCAGTGGCAGATAGGTATTCAGCCAGCCTAAGTTCTTAAAGATAATGAAGAGCGGCACCATCGTGACTTGCCACGGAATCATCATCGTCGTCAAACAGATGAAGAAGACGATGTCGCGTCCGGGCCAATGCACGCGCGCAAAGCCGTAAGCCACAACTGTAGACGAGATAACCGTCAAAAGTGTGGCGGGCAGACAATACAAAAAGACCGAGTTGAACGCATACAGGTTGAAGTTGTTAAGCGTCCAAGCATCATAGAAGTTATTCCAGTGCGCTGGAATGGGCACCAACACCGGCGGGATGGTATAGACCTGGCTGTCGTTTTTGAGCGCCGAGGTGAACATCCAATAGAACGGAAAGATCCAAGTGATCGACAGCACGATCAAAACTGTATACTTGGAGATCTCTACAAAGAAGCGAGTAGTTGAGAGTGAGCCATCTTTGTGAGCCTGTTTGATAAAGCGCCGCTGTGTCGGCTGTAATGTGCTCATTTCTCACCTCCATAGTAGACCCAGCGCGCCGACGAGCGGAACAGCAGAATCGTTGTGATCACAACCGCGATCAAAAGCAACCAGGCCAAAGCCGAGGCTTTACCCATACGCAAGAACTGGAAGGCATTGCGATAGAGATAGACGGCGTAGAAGAGTGTCGCGTTGACCGGTCCACCGTTTGTCAAAAGATAGGGCAAAGTAAACTCTTGGAACGCGTTGATAAAGCCCATAATCAGATTGAACAGGATCACCGGTGTACACATAGGAATAGTGACATTCCAGAACTGCTGGAAGCCATTTGCGCCGTCTACAGTCGCTGCCTCATAGAGCGAACGCGGAACATCTTGCAGACCTGCCAAGAAGACCACCACAGCGTTACCGGTCGCCCAAACCGCCACCATAATAATGCTGGGTTTGGCGAGGGTCGGGTTCGACAAAAACGGGATCACAGGCAGGTTAAAGGCCTGCAGCATACCGTTGATGGCACCGTATTGAATGTTGAGCAAGAAGAGCCACACCATTGAGGTACAGATCGCAGGCACGATCGCTGGAATATACATCACGGCGCGGAAGAAAGAACGCCCAACAATCTTTGTATTGAGCAAGGTCGCAACGCAGAAGGCAAAGCCCAGTGAAAGCGGCACGCTCAAAAGCACATAATAGAGCGTATTACCGATCACTTGCCAAAAGAGCGGGTCCTCAAAAAAGATTTCGCTATAGTTTGCGAAACCAATATAGCGAGGTTCACCGATCAAGTCGTAACGCGTCAAGCTAATATAAAACGAATAGATCAGTGGGTAGACAGTAAAGGCGAAGAAGCCGATCAACCAAGGAGAAATAAATAACAAGCCCTGGATTAAGCTTCTTTTTTCACGTTTTGTCATCCCTCTTAACCGAGGAGCAGCCATTTGCATAGTCTCAATCCTCCTTGTTGCTGATGGCCCCATTAGAGTGTGGATGAAGGAGCGCTGCTCCTTCATCCACAATCAGAGACTAGGAAAGGCCTTGTGCCTTCCACTCGGCATCTGCGCGCTTCTGCATTTCAGCAGCCGCCTCGGTGCCGGTCATTTCACCACGGAATACCTTCTCGCGCAGCTCAATATACTGAGATTGAACAAACGGCTGGAGCGGGCTGCGGCGACCAATGATCCACTCGTCGACCTGGCTGGGTGCATCGATGTAGAACTTCAAGCCAGGGTAAGCGTTGGGATCGACCTTCTCGAGCCACGGAATGCGACCGAAGATCCAACCCACTTCCTTGAAGATGATATCAAGCGCCTTGTCGGTGTAGAGGAACTCGGCGACCTTGAACATACCCTCGATGTTCTTGGCATCCTTGAAGAGCACCACGAAGTGTGCACCGGTTGCCATGATCTTCTTGCCCTTGCGGCTGGCCGGAACCGGAGCCCAAGTAGCGCGGTTGTACTGAGCGATCTCGGGCTTTTGAATCTGGGTTTCGCCCGGGTGCCAGTAACCTTCGATAATCATGTTCTGAACACCAGCGTTGAAGGCTGCACCCCAACCGCCCAGGTTCTGATCTTGGCGCATACCCGAGAACTTGTCGGGGCCGATCAGCTTGATGAACTCGCCACAGGTCTCGAAACACTGGGCGACGGCTTCATCATCCAAGCGCATGGTGCGTTCCTGCTCGTTCCACCAGTTGAAACCGCCGAACGACTGAGCGCCGAAGTCCATTTCGCCAGCCATCGCGTCGTAGGGGTCGAGACCGAACTGCTTGAGGTTGCCAGCATCATCGAACTGGGTCAGAGCCTTGTGCCACTCAAAGGCCTCTTCCCAAGTGGTTGGAGGATTGTCGGGATCTAAGCCTGCATCTTCGGCAGCCTTGCTGTTGTAGTTCAGGCCCCACCAGATGTAGCTTTCGATACCGGGGATACCGATCATCTTGCCGTCGTAGAAAGCGCTGTTCCAAAGCGGCTCGAGGATCTCTTCTTTCTTGATGATCGAGCTGCTGTTGACTAGATCATCGGGTGGGGTCAGAGCACCGCGATAGAACAGGTTGGCATAGTCGAAGTTCGAACCACCATCAGGAGGAGTACCACCCGCAACCGCTGTCAAGATCGCTTCGGTATTAACCGAGGACTTGTACTCAAGAACATTGTCGCCCATGGCTTCTTTGAATTCGGGCGTTTCCTTGATTGCATTGACAGCAGCGTCGAGGTTACCCCAGGCGAACCACCACTGAACGGTCTTGCCACCGCTAGCGGGTTGAGGAGCGTTTCCGGAAGAACTGGCGGGCTGATCGCCAGTCGCAGGAGCAGGAGAACCAGCTTGTTGTCCACCACAAGCTGCCAGTAGTGCACCGGTAGCAGCGAACGCAGCGGATTTCAAAAACCGACGTCGGCTAAGCATCTGTTTTGTCATTCTGACAACTCCTTGAGCATCTTTGCTTTCTGTAACGTCTCACTACGCCTTGGTGTAAAGGTATGACCGTTAGGCTATACCCACAGTCGTACTGCCAGAAATCGCGTTGAAAATACGACCCCAAGCATATTCCAACACTTAGATTGTCTCGGCGGTACAATACACAGTATAAATCAAAAAATCAAAAAAGGTTTTTTTCATCCACACAGAATCAAATCTCTATGGATGCGCCGTTGTCGCTCCGTGGACAACAGATTACTGTACTATTGACTGCACACAGCCTCTGATTAGAAATAGGCATTGAATAAGCGTATTATATCAGATGCTTATGCGAAAGACTAATAGCAAGAGTTGCTAAAAATATGCACGATTCTGCTACATATACAGATGATGCCACTGGGCCTTTCACGCCTGCGCCGCCGCGCGAGCTTGTGATCGCTGGCCACTACATCAGCGGCGCGCGTTATCGGGTTCAGCGCATCAATGGAACGCGCAACTGGTTTTTGACCTACACACGCGCTGGCGGCGGCCAATACATCATCAATGGAGAGACCTTCCGTTGCCAAGAGGGCGATGTGATCTTGTTATCGCCCGGCACAGTGCATGACTACGGGACATCACCCGATAAAGAGCTATGGGATTTCTATTGGACCCACTTTCAGCCGCGCGATTATTGGCTCGATTGGCTCTCATTCGCAGAGAGCGCGCCCGGCCTGCGCAAACAGACCATCCCTAACCCACAAAATAGCAACGAGATCGAAGAAGCTTTCCAGCGTTTGTTGCGACGTAGCCAGCGCGCTGGCACGTGGCAAACCTCGCTGAGCGAAAACGCGCTCGAAGAGATCATCATTTTGATTGCTCAGGAGGCGGCTCGCTCGGCGTCGCACCTCTTCGATACGCGCGTCGCCACCGTGATGCAAACCATTCGCGACCGTTATCACGAGCCACTCACAGTCAGCTCGCTCGCCGAACTGGTCGGGCTTTCGCCCTCGCGTCTGGCGCACCTGTTTAAAGCCCAAACCGGCAGCGCCTTAATCGAAACGATCATCGCCTTTCGCCTGCGCCAGGCGGCCCGCCTGCTCGAATTCACCGATCTGCCGATCAGCACGATCGCCAGCGCGGTCGGTTTCGAATCGAGCTTCTACTTTTCGCGCCAGTTTCGGCACAACTTCGGCTGTAGCCCCAGCGCCTACCGCCGCCGAACGGTTTAAGCTCTGGAGGGTTAGTGCGTCGAATACGATCAGCATATCTGGCTTGCGAGCAAGCGCAAAGTTGCTACTCAGATGCTGGGTCGAGAGCGAAATTACTCGTCACAACGCGCTCTCAGCAGAACTATTGTCTAAATCGAGCCCCAAATGATTGTCTCTTTGCAGTGCAGCGCGAGAGCGGTATACTTACCGTAAGTACCTTGGGGTGCTAGCGTGGTGATCGCTACACCACTTTTGATTCTTAGGTTAGTGGTCTAGAGGTTAGGCACCACTAACGAGAAATGAGAACGACGTTTATGGACACTTGGAATGAGCGCCTTTCAGAAGCCGCAAAATCGATCAAAAGCTCAGCGATCCGCGACTTGTTGAAGGTAACAGAACAACCTGAGGTGATCTCTTTTGCAGGAGGTCTTCCCGCACCAGAATGTTTCCCGACCGAAGAACTTACCGCCGCCACCGAACGCGTATTGGTTGAGCAGCCACTTGCAGCGCTTCAATATGGCCCAACCGAAGGCTATACGCCTTTGCGAGAGCTGATCGCCCAGCACATGACTCGTCTCAACGTCGATGTACCTATGAGTCAAGTATTGATCAGCAGCGGCTCACAGCAGGCGCTCGATCAGATCGGTAAGCTTTTCATTGATCCGGGAGCCTTGGTAGCGGTAGAAGAGCCGACCTATCTGGGCGCTTTGCAGGCTTGGGGCCCTTACAAACCAAGCTATGTCACCATTCCAATGGATGATGAAGGCTTGAAAGTCGATGCACTACAGGCCATTTTGGAAGAGGGCGCTCGCCCACGTTTCCTCTATTTGGTCTCGTGCTTCCAGAACCCAACCGGTGTAACGCTCTCGGCAGAGCGCAAAATCGCCTTGCTAAAGTTGGCAGCTCAATATAACCTGCCGATCGTCGAAGACGATCCTTATGGCGAATTGTACTATGAGGGCGAGCGCCCGCCGCTTCTGGCCGCCCAGGATATCGCAATGCACGGCGAGCTGCGCCACGTGATCTATCTCAGCACCTTCTCGAAGGTACTTGCCCCTGGTCTGCGTGTTGGCTGGGTGATCGCACCCCAAGCGCTGATCAGTAAATTCGTCTCGGCCAAGCAAGGTATGGATCTGCACTCGGGCAGTTTGGCCCAAGCCAGCGCCTATGAAGCCTGTCGTACAGGTCTGCTCGAGCGCCATGTGCCGACCATTCGCGCTATCTACCACGAGCGCCGCGACGCTATGCTGGCGGCCCTTGAGGAGCATATGCCAGCTGGCGTAAAGTGGACCCGCCCCAAAGGTGGCATGTTTGTCTGGCTGACTGTGCCAGAACACATCGATACCACCGAACTGCTGAGCGTGGCGCTGCAAGAGAATGTAGCGTTTGTGCCGGGCACAACCTTCTATGCCAATGGCGGCGGCACCAACACCATGCGCCTCAACTTCTCGCACCCCTCTGCCGAGAAGATCAAGCAAGGTGTGGTTCGGCTAGCCAACGCGATTAAGGCCCGCCTCTAGGGCCGAATGAGGGCGATCGTTGTGCATAGCTTGCGCTTGTAAAACTCAAGCTTGTGATACAAGAGGTGTGGGTTCTCATAGGATCCACGCCTCTTTTTTTGTTTTGATACTAAATCCGGTTGATTAGGTTCTCTTTGGTCTTCGGCAGAGCGGAACGTGTCTCTTTTTTCCCGGCTTTTCGTTTTTCTGAGTGAAGAGAATGCAGGTCTTTAAACGGATTTGGTATGACCTATACAATACTGCTATTTGAGCGCAACAAACGTATCAAAAAACGGAATGTCTTTTTGGCCCGTGGCAGAGCGGAACTCAGCTATTTTTCCCTTTTCCGTTTCCCCGAGTTACAAGCATACTCGTTGAGCAACGAAACGCAGCGTTCCAGCCTGCTCGGTGTTTGCACCGGGCAGGTTACAGCGAAAGCGACGGAGGCAGCGAAGCGCTCGACGGACCGAATGGGAGGACAGCCGCTCTGATAGCCGTAGGCGGACGCGGTCGAAGCCTTCTTTGGGGTGAAGAGCCTTTCCGCCAGTGCAAGACAAGATTGGTATAGAAAGCGCTTAAACGGATTACGAACGAGCCATGGTACACTTGGAAAAAGCAACAGCCTATGAGGAATATCTCCATGAGCGCAAATAAACGAATTATCCTAGCTGGGGCGACCGGTTTAATTGGACGTCATCTCTACGCCCAGTTACGCGAACACGGCTATGATGTCGTCGCCCTCGTTCGTAATCCCGATAAGGCGGCAGAGCGTCTTCCTAAAAATAGTCGCATCTTTGCTTGGCAGCCGGGCAAAGATGGCGAGTGGAGCAAAGAGGTCGATGGCGCCTACGCGGTTATCTGCTTGGCGGGCGCTTCGGTCTATGCTCAGCGTTGGACAGCGGCGTATAAAAAACAGATTCACGACTCGCGCGTGATAGCCATGCGCGGGCTGGTAGAAGCCGCACTGAAGGTTCAACAGAAACCGCAAGTGATCATGTATGGCTCTGCAGTGGGCTATTATGGCTCTTGCGACGATACAAAGCTGACCGAAAGTGCGCCCGCAGGCAACGACTTTTTGGCTCGCGTTTGTATCGATGGCGAACGCGAGTTGCTGCCCGCCCAAGAGGCCGGAATCCGCACCATCGCGCTGCGCACTGGCCTTGTGCTCGACCACAACGAGGGCGCCCTGCCCAAAATGTTGCTGCCATTCCGCTTTTTTGTGGGTGGCCACTTCGGCAATGGCGATCAGTGGATCTCGTGGATTCACCGCGACGACGAGGTAGCGCTGATAAGCTTTGCGCTCGAAAACGAGGCGATCTGCGGCCCGCTGAATGTCACCGCGCCCGAACCCGTCACCAATCGCGAATTCAGCGCCACCCTCGGCCGTGTCTACGCCACGCCAGCTTGGCTACGAGTACCGAGCTTCGCCCTTAAAGCGGCGCTGGGCGAGTTTTCTGAATCGATCTTAAACGGGCAGCGCGTTATTCCCGCTAAAGCGCTCGAGGCCGGATTCATCTTTCGCTATCCCTACCTCGCTGCGGCCTTGCGCCAGATTTTAGGCTGAAAAAGCCGCGTTCAAAGTGGTTTTTTGGTCTATAAAGACAAAATCGATCGTGGTATACTGAAAACAAGGCCCAAGCTCAATTGATCACAGTGAAATGGTATGGCACGCACAAGCTTTAATCCCAATCACGATGGGTTTGCCTTTGTAAACTCATGGACATTCAATCCGTCGGAAAAAGCTGAAATGAAGACAGCTTTGAACCAGTCGATCGACGGTGCGTTTAAGTCGTTGCCCCGCTCAAAGGCCTCGCTCGCATCTTCCTCGATCGGCTCGACCCTACGCAATTGGATCCTCCAAGCGATGCCTGACACCTACGGGATGTGTGGCGGTATGGCCTATGCTGCGCTCGACTATTTCCGGTGCGGCCTACCAGTTCCACGTGGCAAGAGCTATATGGATCATCCGAACTATGATACGCCCGAAGGCCGTCTGGTGCGCGATTACCTCTGGGAGCGCCAAAAACAGAGCTTTACGATCAACGCACCGACCCTACTCGGCTGGATGATTATGCTGCATATCGACCTGCCCTTTGTCGACGATGGTCCTTCGTGGGTCTTGAAGAAGACGATCGGCGAGTGGAAAGAGCTGAAGCAGTATCTCGATAGTGGCACGCCTTGGCCGCTCTGCTTGATCGGCACATCGCGCAGCCCGTTCGACAACCACCAAGTGTTGGCGATCGGCTACGATGATCCGGGCGATGGCACTGGCACGCTCTATCTCTACGATTCCAACGCGCCCGATGTGGTCTCGGTCACCAAGCTCGACTTCCGCCACGAATACCTTGTGGCCGAAGAGAGCTGCCCGAGCCCGGCCCGTGGCCCTTTGCGCGGCTTTTTCTGTGGGGCCTATACCCCGCAAATCCCTCCGCTTATTCCGAGCAGCTTGCAACGCCAAGTCTAAACAAACACACAGAGAGCGATGGGCCTTCCATCGCTCTCATTCTGCATCCACCTGATTTTTAGCGCTTTGACGGCGAGGTCTCTCCTTTCCATTCGGTCTCTAGCGCGTCCGCCTACGGCTATCAGCAGGGCTAATCTGCCCTCATCCCCGACCCTTCTCCTGCATTGCGGGAGCTGTACATTAGCCACAAATCGACATACGGTCAGCGTTATCGGCCCTCACCCCCGGCCCCCTCTCCCGCACTGCGGGCGAGGGGGGTGAATATCGCCTTGTGCTGCCGACACGACTTTTAGGTAATGCATAGTTGCGGGAGAAGGGAGCGATACGCGACCCGCTTAAAGAGCTGCCCCCGCGAAACGGGAACAAGTCGAACAAATCACACCGATCTCGAAGCGATCAAACGAGCTAAAGCGCTTGCTTAGGCAGTCTTGCCGATCAGCCCACGGCTTCCAAACTCGCCCGCATCGCTGCTAAAGACCGTAAAGGCCATCGTAAACCAGCAGATCGAGAGGGCCGTAACGGAGGCGGCCACAAAACCCGGCGCATCGATGGGTGTGCCCAGCACCACCGAAGCCAACAAACTGGTGATCATCACCAAACCGCTGGGCAAAACGCCATAGCGACGCCAACCCGGCAAGCTGCCCACAACAGCGGTAGTGACGCCCACCAAGGTCATGGTGAACATGCTGAGCGGCCAAGCGATATCGGTAACGATAAAGAGGATGTTATCGGGAGCGAAGATCTGGGTAGCCTCAAAGAGACCGAACAAAAAGGCCATAGAGACCAACACCATTTGCAATATCAGCACTCCACGTCCCCATTTGCTGCTTCCCGTCGCTTTAAGCTGCCACAGCCCCAACAGGCTACAAAACGAACCGGCCATAAAAAGCATACTCGCAATGCCCACCACCACAGGCGAATCCGAGATCACAACTTCGGCAAACATCGCTGGCGAACATATCATCGCTATTAAGCCAAGCACTTTGCGATTCATGACTGCTCCTTATTTCATGAGTGTTGCTCAAATTTGTTGTCATTGAGAGCGAGCATAACGCTTTCGGAAAGAAACTTCATGAGTTCGCAGTCATAAGATTTGTCCCGAATCGCATGAGACTTGCGCGGATAAAGCCTGGGACAAGGGCCTATGCTTTGTGACAAATGCGGAAATAAGCTGGGCTATGTATAATAGAAAGAGTACCGATAGTTGATCGTATACCTTGTCGCTTGGAATGGCGCTTAGATCAGGGCGCTGGCCTGAGCTTGAAAAGAATCGCTAGAATGTATGACAATGCAAACTTCGCCTAGCCTACAACAAAAGTCGAGTTTGACGCTGTTGGCGCTCGAAACTTCGTGCGACGAGACAGCGGCAGCAGTTGTACGCGATGGCCGCCATATCCTTGCTAATGTTGTTGCTTCTCAGATGGATGAGCATCGTCGCTATGGCGGAATCGTTCCTGAGGTAGCATCGCGCCAGCATATCCTCAGCCTAAGCGCCGTGGTCAACGAGGCAGTCAGCGCTGTTCCAGGCGGCTGGGATGGAATCGATGCGATAGCCGCGACCTATGGCCCGGGCCTGAGCGGTGCGCTTTTAACCGGTCTCAACGCCGCCAAAGGCATGGCTTGGGCGCGCGGCCTGCCCTTTGTGGGCGTCAACCACCTAGAGGCCCATATCTACGCCAACTGGCTGATCGACACGCCCGACCAGCCCAGCGAAGAGCCTGAATTCCCGATTGTGGCCCTGATCGTCAGCGGCGGTCACACGGTGTTGGTCTTGCTGCGCGGCCACGGACGCTACGAAGTGCTGGGCCAAACCCGCGATGACGCAGCGGGCGAAGCCTTCGACAAAGTGGCGCGCATTCTGAAGTTAGGCTACCCAGGAGGCCCGTCTATTCAGCGCGCCGCGCAAGGGGTAACCGGTGCTGGAGTATTGCCTCGCGCTTGGCTGCGTGGCAGTTACGACTTCTCGTTCAGCGGCTTAAAGACCGCTGTGCTGCACAAAGTGCAAGAGCACCAAGCCCGCGAGGCCAAGCTGATCACCGAGGTGCGCGGCGCGCGCGGCACCAAATACCAAGCAAACGACGGCAGCACAGCCAAAGAGAGCCGTAGCCTGCCATCAACGCCCGCCAACGAGCGCTTTGCGGCCCAGTTGGCCTACGCCTTCCAAGAGTCGGTCGTCGATGTCTTGGTGAGCAAAACCGTCGATGCCGCCCGCGAATACGGTGCCTCTGAGATTCTGCTGGCGGGAGGTGTGGCGGCCAACACCCGACTGCGCGCCGAGCTAACCCGCCGCGCTAACATCCCAGTGCGCTACCCCCACATCTCGCTCTGTACCGACAACGCCGCTATGGTGGCGGCGGCAGCTTACTACCGCTTCGATGCTGGCCTGCAAAGCGGTTGGGATCTCGATGTACAGCCCAATCTGCGATTGATAGAAGCCTAACATGCTGTCATACCACATCCAGTTGATTACTTGCTATTTGGCCTTCGACTGAGCGAAATGTGACTACGTTTATTGTGTGATATTTCCGCTGCAGCGCGAAATATCACACAACGCTTTCCACGTTTTGGTTGCGTTACAAGAGCGTAAGTCTTTAAACGGATGTGATATCAGTTAGGCCGCCCAGACAAAAATCAGCTATTTCTGCAAGAAAGTCATCCAGCAACGCCGAAATAAGCGCTTATGGATGACTTTGTCTTTGCAATGCGCATATAAGCGCTTTGTTATCGATTCGTAGTTAAGATGAAAAGCTTGTCGCGCTGCTTTGTTAGTGCTTCCAGGCGATCCCTTGCGCATGTGGAGTTCATGCAAATATAGCTCGCAGGAGATCATGGCCCTATTGCTGAATTGCATGCGGAATAACACGGCTTGAGGCGCGAAAGAAACTGTTCCTCTACTTGATACTCTTTACGTTCTTTTGACCCTTTGGTTTGAAATAGAGAGACCTGTATTTCGCTATTATGTAAGCATTTGTTGATTTTTAGGCGTCTATTGGTAAAAAAGGGTGATTTTTGCTATACTGAAAACAAGGTTTGACGCCATCAGCGCTCTTTCATATCTCTTAAAGCCTGAGTTGTCATTCAACTTAGCTGTAAAGCATTGTGTCCACCTACCCTCCCATCCCACACCGACACAGTGGTTCTTTTTATATACCAGCTTGTTTTTCATCCACAAGGAGCACTGCTTCTAGCCTTTTCGGATCTTTCCCGGTCACATACGGAGCAACATCTATGAGCATACGTATCATCGACGCTATGCGTAAGATCGAGATTTTACGTGGCCTTTCAGACCAAGACCTTCTGCGAGTAGCCGATGTGTGCCGGGCGATTCGTGTGCCAGCAGGAAAGACGATCTTTAAAGAGGGCGATGAGGGCAACGAGATGTACCTCATCCACGAAGGGCGAGTGCGTGTCGTCATCAGCACGACGCGCAGCGATGGCTCGGTCGCTTCCTCAACCATCAATATTCTGCATGCCAATCAGTGTTTCGGCGAATTGATTATTCTCAACAGCGGTCTGCGCGCTGCAACGGTTATTTCGATCGAGCCGACCATTTTGATCGTATTAGGTGCGGCACAATTTCGCCAGCTCTGCAAGAAGCATCCCCAAATCGGTTACTGCATGATTTATAATTTGGCTCAGGATCTCACCACCAACCTGCGCATGGCGACCTTGCTTTTGCACGGCAACGTGCGTTTGGAGGCAGCTCGCGCGGTCGGAGGCAGCAGCGTGATCGAGCCGGGCATGAGCGAATACAACCACGTTCTGCTCACACGCGAAAGCGAGATCAAACATCTGAACGAGATCAATCAGGCCCTCGAACAGCAGAACCGTTCGCTTGAAGCTTCGTTGCGCCAGCACCAGCGCACCTTGGCTGCCATGGATGCCGAGATACGTCAATTGCAGCAGATGTTACAAACGCTCGAAGCCGAAAAACTTCAGCTTGAAGGCCAATTGAGCCAACATATTCAAGCAGTGGCTGCTATAGATGCGGAATTGCGACGTGTGAACGAGCAGAAAGCGCTCTTCGATCAGCAGCGCCGCGAGCTCGATCTGCAGTTGCGCCAAGCCCAACGCGAGCTGGCTGTAAAAGAGACCGATATCGCTCAGATGAAAGAACAAGTTACGAACTATGAACAGCAGATCAGCGATGTGATGGAGCAGTTGCGCCAGCATCAAGACGATAGCGATTATCTCAATGCGGTGATCGCTGGCTATCGCGAACGCGAACGACAGCGCCGCCGCTTGCCATGGACATAAACATGACTGGCTTCTTTGCCGAGGGCGACCTTACGCCCAATACGATCGAACAAGCACGCCTAAAAAAAGCAGCCTCTGGTGGCTACATCAATCTGACCAGCAGCAACCCGACCTCAAATGGATTGCTGTTTCCTCCCGAGATTTTACAAGAAGCATCGGCGCCCTACTGGAGCAGCCGCCGCTATTCGCCCGATCCGCGCGGCCTGCTGAGCGCCCGCCAAGCTATTCAGCGCTACTATAGCCGCCGCTCGCCCGCGCTTGAGCTCTCGCTCAGCAATCTCTTCATCACCGCAAGCACCAGCGAAGCCTATTCGCTGCTCTTTGCGCTTTTGACCGAGCCAGGCGACAACCTACTCGCGCCCGATGTGACCTACCCGCTGTTCGAATACCTCGCGGCCCTGCACCATATCGAGCTGCGCCCCTACCATTTGAACGAAGCCAACGGCTGGCAGATCGACCAAGACCATCTTCTCTCGCTGGCCGACGAGCGCACGCGCGGCGTGTTGATTGTGTCGCCCCACAACCCCACTGGCATGATCGTGCAGTCGCCTGTGCCCGCGCTGACTCAGCTTGGCCTGCCCGTGATCTGCGACGAGGTTTTCGCCGAGTTTACCTACCACGCTCCGACGACCCCGCCACTGGGCACGCTGCACCCAGAACTGACGATCTTCCATCTGAACGGCATCTCCAAGCTGTTCGCGCTGCCCGATATGAAGCTTGGCTGGATCGCGCTAACTGGCCCCGAGCCAGAGCGCTACGCCGGTCGCCTCGAGCTGCTCAACGACACCTTCTTGGGGGCCAGCAGCCTGATTCAAAGCATGCTGCCGACCCTGTTCGAGCGGGGTTGGCCCTTTGTGGAGGCTATGCGCGAGCGCGTGCGCAGCAACCTGAGCAGTGCGATCGCCATGCTCGACCGAGTGGCACGGGTCGATCTGCTCCCGCCCGATGGCGGCTACTACCTCTTCCCGCGCATCTTACGCGCCTCCGACGAAGAGGCGCTGGTCTTGCGTCTGTTAGAGGCGGGGGTGTTGGTGCATCCAGGCTACTTCTATGGCGATGTGCGCGGCACCCACCTGATGATCTCGTGTTTGACCGAGCCGGATCAGTTGGCGGCCGGCTTAGAGATCGTGGTTCGCGAGCTGAACGCGCTCTAAGGCTCGTCTGTTGTCGGAAAGGTCTGCTAGACTGTCTTGTGGTGAGATGTCGCACGATGACGCGATATCTCACTCAAGCCTCTCTTCGGTTTGTGTTGTTCCGCGTAACAAAAGCGCAAATCTTTGGGGATACTGCATCGGTTGCAGTTCGAGATTGGGGGCGGCACTTGAAGCTGCTAGGCGCGTGCGCCTAGCAGCTCGCAGCGTAAGCTGCGAGCTAATGCCCGAATGGAAGGGCAGGACCCTGATAGCCGAAGGCGGACGCGCCAAAGACTGAATGAGGGCTAGCAGCCCCTCCGCCAAAGCGCTGAAACTATCAACCAGCTTCAACTCAGATCGAAGCGAACACAACAGAGCCAGAAAAGGATCTAGAGCTCTTTTCGCTCCATCTTACCCAAGCCGAGCTCGCTCAAGATGCTGGAATGTTCGATTATGCCCTCGCAAAATATCATTGGCTCTTGAAGCGGAAATACGACAACATGCTCCGTTTGATGATCTGGAATGCATTGCTCAAATTCGAACGAGCCGCTCAGCAAACGCTATCAGCCAAATAGGGCTTGAAAGGTATAGAGCAGGCCCATTCCAACAACCAAGGTCAAAAGCACATTCTTGAAGCGCCAGGCCACAAAGGTCGCAGCCACAGCGGCAACTATGCGCCCGTTGCCCAGCGACCAATCGTAGCTGCCTGCGATAAAGATCAAGTCGGGAAGGGTCAAAGCTACCAAAACAGACACCGGCACGAAATAGAGCGTCCGTTGAGCCTGCAAGGGCAGCTGCCAGCGCCCCGAAAGCGCCAAAAACGAGAGGCGCAGCGCCATGGTCACGGCGGCCATCCCTGCGATCAGCAGCAACAGATTCATCTCGAACGCGCCTCCCATATCAGCCCGGCAGCGATCGCAGCCAACACGCTTACGATCACGCCCAGCTTAAACGGCAGCCAAGCAGTCAGCGCCGCCACTAAGCCCGCGACGATGGCGACCCACAGCAGCTGTTTGGTGCGGATCTGCGGCACCACAAGCGCAATAAATGTCAGCGGAATGGTGAAATCGAGCTGCCACGAGGCGGGCAGTTGCGTGCCGAGCAGCATGCCGATCAACGTGCCGATCTGCCAAGTCAGCCACATCATCAGGCCGCTGCCGAGGTAATACCAATATCGGTAAGGCGCATCGGGCTGCTGCTGAAAGCGGCTGATCGAAATGGCATAGGATTGATCGGTCAAGAGGAAGGCAGCCGCCAGCTTAGCGCGCCAGCTGCGCGCCTGCAGGTAGGGTTCGAGCGAGGCGCTATACATCAAAAAGCGCAGGTTCACCACCAAGGTGGTGAGAATGATCACAAGGGCGGGCGTATTGCTGCTCAGCAGCTGCATAGCCACCAGTTGAGCCGATCCGGAATAGATCGCCAGCGTCATCAGCAGCGCCTCGTCGAAGGCGAGGTTGTCGATGGTCAGCACGCCCACGATCAGGGCGAAGGGCACAACACCGAGCAGAAGCGGCAGAAATGCGCGCATGCCAGCCCACAAGGCCGCTTGAGGAGAATGCATCTAGCAAGCCTCCTTCATCAGTCGAGCGATTCTTCGTTAGAATGCGATCTTACCCCAGAGCCAGTCGCCTTACAACGGACATTCCGGCCCATCCAACTAGGACATTCAGCCGTTACGCTGCATGCGCTCGATGCCGTTCACTATTTTGGCGGAGAGGTCTCAACCTCCCATGCGGCTTCTAGCGCGTCCGCCTTCGGCTATCAACATCCCTTCCATACACGAGGGGCGCTATCCGCCTGCGCCGAAAGGCCGCCCCAAAATCCAACGGCCAAGCAACGCCTTGAGCTTACCATAGCAGCCTACTCACAAGCTGCGAGAACGAAAACGAGCGAAAGTCTCGTTCTACTCTGCCGAAGGCCAAACATAAACTGATCAAGCGATTTGGTACAAGCAAAACGGCCCGCAAATGGTACAATGAGAAGAGTTCTTGATTCTCTGCCGCCTATCGCTATTTCAGCTCGTTGATCCAACATATCGATGGTCAAAACCTTGGCCCAACGGGTCTGCACACAAGAACAAGCATTCGCTTGGTGTGGTATCAAGCGCTTCCCTACCGGACTAACGCAAACGATTATCAGAAAGGCACCCCATGCCCACGGTTCGCAAACTTTCCCAAGCTGAAAAGCAACAGGCGCAGGACGAAGCGCAAGCACAAAACACAAGCGGATCAGGGCCAACACCCTCGCAGGATGCATCGCTCACTCAGCGCTTCCCCACGCTGAGCGAGTGGCTTGGCAGCGGCGGCTGGCTCGAGATCGGCTACGAATACAACACCGGCTCATTTATCCGCATCATCGGCGGCGAGAATCTGCTTTGGCAGGGCGAGCGCGCCTACCCATCGCTCGATGCGGCGCTGGAGGACGCAGAGCGCAACCTCAAGCTGCTCGAACGAGCGGGCGAGCTGTAAGCGCATTTAGCGAGGCGAACGCAAAAACCGAAGGCGCAGTGTAGCACGTTGGTCGAATCAAGCAACCCTGCCATGCGATGCGCGTTTCGTAGACAACCCTCTGGGTTTTACAAGTTGCCTAAAAGACGCAACTAGAAGTTCATGCTATGCAGCCCAAACCGAAATGTATTATTGTGACGGGCCGCCCTGGGGCTGGTAAAACCACGCTTTCAAAAAAGCTGGCTCAGGAGTTGTGGCTGCCGGTGATCAATCGCGACGAGATCAAAGAAGGTTATGTCAATACGTTCGGGGTCAAACACGACGAGCTGCCGCCCGATACCAACGGCGTAGTGACCCACTTCTTCTTCGATCTGATTCGCTACTATCTCAAAAACAATGTCTCGCTGGTGGCCGAAGCTGCCTTTCAACACAAGCTGTGGGCTATGCTGATGCCCAGCCTGCTTGAACTGAGTCAGCCCTACATTGTGATCTGCTCGATCGACGCTCAAAAGGCAGCGGAACGCCATCTGCAGCGTGGCCTCGCCATTCCCCAGCGCGAGTTCTACCACGGCGACCTCCGCGTGAAGATCTACCGCGAAACGGGCGAGATCGCGCCGCCCGACAGATATCAGCCGCCCGACTTCCCGGTACCGACCTTTATTGTCGATAGCGAAGGCGAGTATTCGCCGAGTATAGCCGAGATAGCCGCGCGTATTCGGGGCTAATATCTGTTAAATGATGTGAAAAAGGGGCTACGCCCAGAGCGTAACCCCTTTTCTGCTTGGATATGCCAAAATCGCCTTAGCGACCTTTTTCTAACATCTCAAGATAGTGCGGGTTGCTCATAATGCCCAAAATATTGCCGAATGGATCGAGCACCGAAGCGGTTACAAAGCCCTCGCCGCGCTCGGTGATCGGCTGATGGAGCGTGGCACCGAGCGCCAACAAGCGCTCTAGCGAGGCTTCAAGATCATCGACGTGCCAATAGATGATCGTTCCACCCGGTTGTTTGCTGTAGCCAGCCGGAGCGTATCGACTATCGATCACGCCCAACTCCTGCTGATAATCGCCGATGCGAAATTCAAAATAGCCCGGGATATCGAAATAGGGCTGCATACCGAGCAATTCGCTATACCAAGCCTTAGCGGCAGCATGATCTTCGGCCCAAAAGCTGATGGTCGCTATGCCTCGTAACATCCGCTCCTCCTTGCCTGTTTTTACTGATCTAGCATCACTATACAAGCAGTAGCGGATGATTTCGTTCCGCTATTTTCAAGCTTCTTCTTTCTTCCTTCGGCATACACTCGAAGCTTCCCCTTGGCGGCCTCGCTTCACAGCAGAGCGACCTCGTTTGTTGGGCAGGATGTTGATAGCCGTAGGCGGACGCGCCAAGGACCGAATGGAAGCTTGAGACCTCGCCGCCAAAGCCTTAAGCGGATTTAGTATGAGTTCTACTTTACACTATCGACCTCTGATTCGAGGCTCATTTCAGAAATATGCAAGGCTAACAGGTCCAGATTAAGGACTTGGATGCGCATCAGGATGCCATGCAAAGCCGCTTGATCGCTAAGCAGGCTGCGCAAGAGGGTATCGCCCGAAGCAAGTTCTATCAATTCAAAACCAGCAAACCACTCGACCCACTCGCTGCTAAGCTGGCCTTTGATGCGCAATTCACAGGCGAAACTAGGCATGAGCTTGCTCCAGAACAGCAAGCGCCGATACACTGGACTGAGGTTGAATCGAACAGCAGCAGCCTTCGTTCTCTAGAGCGGGATCTTCCGGCCAGCACGACGAAGCTTCTTGGCTTTGGCACGACCAGCAGGGCGCTAGCTCTTGCTCGGCCAAGGGCAGGCCAAGCAGTTCGGCGGCGCTTTGGGCGCGGGCAAGTTCACCCATGGGCGCAAGCTGTACGCGCTGCTGGCGGTCGAAGGAGAGGTCGGCCACAGTTCTAAAGCCCGCCTTGCGCATACCTGCGCTCGACGGCAGATTCTCCGGCGCGTAGATGATCCAAAAGCGCTCGGCATCACTCTGCTCTTGGCGCAGAATGGCCTGCAACAAACGCGGGTAGAAGCCGCGCCCTTGCCACGCTGGCAGAGTTGCGAAGTCCCAGAGGTAGCGGTCGCGAGGGCTAAGCGGCCTATCGAGCGCCAGCTCGCCGATCGAGATCTGAGCCGTTGCGACCCAGCCATAGGCGACGGGCTGGTCTTGAAAAAAGGCGATATAGGCACGGTTGCCAGCGGCATAACGAGCTTCGACTTCGTTGATGCTGATGCGATTAAGCTCTGCCAGAGCGCTGAAATCGCTGCTCAGTTCGACCCGAAAATCTGCTAGCGGCGCTAAAGTGGGTAACGGATCTTCGCGCCACCAAGTTGCGATTGCCATAGAACTTCCTCCTCAACAAGATTGTATACTGCTCAACAGAAAAGCTTCTGCAATCCGCTTACTCATTTGGCGGAGAGGTCTCTCACATCCATTCGGCTTCTAGCGCGTCCGCCTTCGGCTATCAAGAGCTAGCTCAGTACATGCGGGCTGTATCCGTGTGGAGAGACCTCCCCAATCCCCTCTTAGAGCTGCGGATCGACGGCACGACCCAAGGAAGGCTGCTCGCTGGGGCGCGACGAGCGCCGAGCTTGGCGGCGTTTGCTGCGCAGATAGTCGCTGGCGCCAGCGATTAACAGACCGAGCAGGGCGTAGAGCGAAGCGTTGCGCAGCACCGTGGGCGGGAAGAGGCGCAGACCGCTCGGCAACTGCTCGCCCGGGAACTCCAGCAGATAGATGGTTTGGGCCGCCACGATCGAGCCGTTGTTGCGCGCCATGTCTTCAAAGCCAGCTTGGTAGACGTAGCTCGCGCCGAGGTGAAGCTGCTCGACGGCCGGGCCAGCGCGTTCGGCGCTCCAGCTCTGCAGGCTCGCAAGGCTCGCTTCGTCGATCAGACCGGGCACAACGATGCGGTCGAGGGTGGGCGCGTCGGCGTAGCTCCAGCGCGGCAGCAGTTGCAACCCGTGTTGGGAAACCAGTACCTCGCGTTGGGGCGCGATCGAGTGAAGCGTAAGCGTGTTGACGTGCGGCAGGGTATCGACCAGCGAGGCCAGCGCTAGCTCGCTCATACCGCTGTAGAGCGCCACACCCAGATTTTGGTCGTTACTGTTCAAGCCGCTCAGCAGCATATTGGGCAGCGAAGGCACCAAGCCCAGCAGATCGCCCAGCGGAGCTGGAGTCGGCACAAAGTTCGCATCATCGAGGAAGTGGGCGTAAGGGTAGTTGATCTCGCGGGCGACGCGCAGAGCCACATCTTCGCCAACGATGCGCTTGAGCGCAAAGAGGCTGCCATCGACACCAGCGGTCACGCCCGCCGACGTGATGAAATTGCCATCTTCGACGTAGCGCACACCCTGCACCAGCTCGACATCGGGGTGAGCTTGGGCGATCACCGAGAAGCTGTAGTGGTGAGTCGTAGCTTTGCGCCCAGCCAGCAAGCCCGTGTCGGCGAGGTTGGTCGCGCCAGCACAGATCGACAGCACAGTCGTATCGGGGCCAGCGTGCCGACGCACCCAATCGAGGATCTGCTGGTATTCGGCGGCTTGGCTAAAGGGCAAAAACGGGATCACAATCAGGTCGGGATCGTGGCCGATCTGGGCATCGTACTGCGCGAACGAGTAGTGCGGCAGCATATCGACGCCGCGCAACATAGGGCTTCCCGGGAAGAGATGGGTCAGTTCGCGTTCGGGCGCAACCGCATAGAGATTGAAGGCTTGCGAGCGGCCGATCACCTCGTAGGGCGCGAGGAAGTCGCTGCCCTCGGTGCCACTGTTGGCCGCAATGATCACAGCCGTGCGCTTGGCAGGGTCGTGGGCGGCAGGCTCGGGCAGGCTTCCGCTAAAGGCCGGAGCATAGTGGTTTCGGGGAGCGCTGGAGAGCAAACGGCTGCCCGTGCCGACTAGAGTGGCCACGCAGGGCACAAGCAGACCGCACAGCAGATACCAAACAATACGCGATGGACGGCGGAAGAGCGACATATCAGAGCTTCCTTTCAGAACAAGCAACGAATTTCGATGTCTGCAGTGTAGGAGCGCGGAGGGTGAAATGGCATCACCCAAGCAGGGTGATCGAGAGGGTGATCGATTCGGACGATGGGGCAAATGCTATAATGAGCGCATTCAGTCCTTGAAACTGTTATACCTCTCTCTATGTGAGCAAACTATGAGCTATTTGGCCCAGCCCGGCCCGCTCTTGGCGACAAAATTTCACATACCACGTGCGCGCGCTCAAGCTGTGGCACGGCCTCGTTTGTTATCGCGCTTCCGCTCGATCAGCGAACAGCGGCTCTGCTTGATCGCAGCCCCGGCGGGTTTCGGCAAAAGTACGCTCTTGGCCCAAGCGCTAGCCACCCTTCCAGCCGAAACCAGGGTGGCCTATCTGGCGCTCGAAGCCAACGACAACGATCCCAGTCGCTTCTGGAGCTATGTTTTGCATGCTATTGAGCGCAGCCAGGCTGGCAGTGTCCAACAGGCCTTGCAGCTTTTGCAAGCCAGCCCCAACCAGATCGAGCTGGCCCTGACCGAGCTACTCAACCGCCTAGCCGAACAGAGCAACGATCTGCTTCTGGTGCTCGACGACTTTCACGCCATTTCGCATGTGCAGATCAGCAGACAGCTCGATTTTCTGATCAGCCATGCGCCGCCCCAGCTGCATCTGGTGATCGCCAGCCGCAGCGACCCCATGCTCTCGCTGGCGCGTCTGCGTGCGCGGGGCGAGCTGCTCGAACTGCGCGCCGCCGATCTGCGCTTTACCAGCGAAGAGGCGTTAGCATTTTTCAACCAAAGTATGGGCTTGCAGCTCGATTTGGCGACAATCGAACAGTTGGAGAAACGCACCGAGGGCTGGGCGGCTGGTCTGCAACTGGCGGCGCTCTCGCTGCAGGGCCAGAGCGATCAAAAAGGCTTTGTGGAGCAGTTTAGGGGCAGCCACCGCCATGTGGTCGACTATTTAGCCGGAGAGGTACTGGAAGGCCAGAGCGAGCAGATTCGCTGTTTTCTGCTCTACACAGCGGTGCTCGAACGTATGCACCCCGCGCTCTGCGAGGCGCTGCTGATCGATTCGCCTTTGGCTGGCCAAAGCGCCTTAGCGATTTTAGAAGAGCTAGAGCGCCAGAATCTCTTTCTGATCCCGCTCGACGATCAGCGCCAGTGGTACCGCTACCACCATCTATTTGGCGAGTTGCTGCGCCATCGCCTTACGCGCGAGCTGGGCGACACAGTCTACGAGCTGCATCGCAGAGCCGCCGTCTGGTACGAAGCCCACGGCGCGATCAACGACGCCATCGAGCACGCCCTGCAAAGCAAGGACCACGCCTTGTTGGGCACACTGCTGAGCCGCTACGCCGAGCGCTTTTTAGCCAACGGCCAGATCATCACCCTGCAGCGCTGGATCGACGCTCTGCCGCGCGAGCAGTTGCTGAGCGATCTGCGCCTCTCGCTGGTGATGGCGCGTCTACTGCTCTTCAAGCGCGAGCTGCCTGAGCTCGACAGCTTTCTGGCGCAAGCCGAGCACTTGCTTGAAGGCTATTCGGGCGCGGATTCGGCCAGTCTCCAAGGCGAATGGTATGCGTTACACGCCCACGCCGAGATCGAAAAGGGCAACTTTCAGCGCGCGTTGCAGCGCAGCGAGCAGGCTTTGGCGATCTTGCCGCAGGAAGAGCTCTGGGCCCGCAGCAGTTGCGGCTTGATCCAAGGCTACGCCCTGATGATGCTGGGCCGGACCGAGCAGGCCATCGCAGTCCATCGCGAGAACATCCGCCACGCTCGCGCCGCCGGCAATCCGGTCAGCGGGCTGTTCAGCGCGACCGAAGTGGTCAAACTCACATTGCTGCAAGGCAAGCTGAGCCAAGCGCGGCGCAGCGCTGAGGAGAGCTTGGCCTGGGCCAGACAAGAGGGCTGGGATCAGTTGTCGCCCGCCAGCGCCATTCAGATCTGGCTGGGCAATACGCTCTTTGAACTGGGCGAATTCGAGGCGGCTGAGCAGACCTTGCGGCGCGCGATCGCGCTCTCCAACCGCGAGCCTGGCATCACCTCGGCCCGTTCGCTGGTCTTTTTCGCGCGCGTGCAGCTCTTGCTCAACGATCAGCAAAGCGCAAACAGCGCCATCAGCGAGATCGAAGCCATGATCAAAGGCTGGCAGCCCGCTGGCGAGCGCCGCTTCTTCGAGGCTTGGATCGCGCGTCTGCGCATTCAGCAGGGCGATCTGGCGGCGGCTCAAGCCTGGGCAGCCAGCCGCCCAGCATGGCAGAAAGACGAGCCTTACTCCTACTTCCGCGAAATCGAATTGCTCAGCCTAGCGCGACTGGCGCTGGCCCAAGCCAAGGGGCGCGGCGATCAGCTCGCTGGCACCCGCGAAATGCTCGTTTGGCTGCTGCAACAAGCCCAAACGGGTCAGCGCCAAGCGGTGGTGTTCGACTGTCTGGTCATGCTGGCTTTGATCGAACAGAGCCGCGATCCGCAACAAGCCCAGATCTTTTTGGAGCAAGCTCTCGCGCTTACGGAAGCGGAAGGCTGGCTGGGGAGCTGGCTGGAATGGGGCCAGCCCATTCGCGACATGCTCGGCCTCTATCTGGCGCGCCCGAAGCAGCGCTTGGCCAACTATGCAGCTCGTATCATCGCGGGCGCTCCATCGACAGGGCCAGCCATCGCCCAAGCCAAAGCTGCTCCTGCGCCGATGGCCCAAGCCGACACGCTCACAGAGCGCGAGCGCGAGGTCTTGCGCCTCTATGCCAACGGCCTGAGCAGCAGCGCCATCGCCGCCCACTTTGTGGTTTCGGTCAATACGGTCAAAACCCAGCTCAAAAGCATCTACAACAAGCTCGACTGCCATAGCCGCGCCGAAGCGATCGCGCGCGCCCGCGAGCTGGGCATCCTCAAGCATTCCTGATGGTCGTTGGAACGCTGGGTTTGCAGACGATCTGTCGAGGGCAGAAAGCTAACAGATCGAATGTAGCCAGCTAGCTGTTGATAGCCGTAGGCGGACGCGCTAGCAGCCCTCTTTGGGGAAAAGACCAAGCCGCCAGAGGCTTGAAGTGATCAAACGGATATTAGCTCTCGTGGCGGAAGATTTCGAGCGGGCGCAGGCGACTGGTCTCCCACAGCACCAGCGCCGCGCTACAGACAGCGATCAGGATCGAGCCGAACAGCAACACGCTCAGCAACGCGGGCTGGACCGTAATGGTGTCGATCTGCATCAGCGTGCGCAGCCCAAACACCGTCACCACCACGCCGATCACACCGAAGATACCAGCGATCGTGCCGAGCAGAACATATTCGCTCAGCAACAGCACTTGCACTTGGCGTCGCCCGTAGCCGACCGCCTTGAGAATGCCGATTTCGCGGCGGCGTTGCAAGGCGTTGAGGCCAGCGCTATTGGCGATCAGCACTGCACCCGTCAGAAAGGCGAGGCCACCCAAAGAGATAGCAAAACGGTGGATCGCAGCATACGAGCTGCTCGAACGGGCGTTGAGGTCGGCGCGGCTAAAGACCAGCGCCTCTGGCAAGCTTTGGCCCAACTGCGTGGTCGTCGCGTCCAACACGGCGGCGTCGAACATGGCCAACAGACGAATCTGGGGATCGTATTGGCGGGCAAGCTGGCGCGGAATGATCAGCGCATCGGTGGTTGGCAAAATACTCTGCTCGGGATCGCTGGTATAAAAGCCCGCCACCTGCAAGTCAAGCGGCTGATCGTCAATAACGAGCTCGATCCAATCGCCGATCTGGTACTCCTCGGCGCGCTGTTCGGGCATCAATACGCCCTGCTCGTCCCACGTAGTGCTGACGCTGATATCGTGATTGAGATCGGCCAACGCGCGCCCTTCAAGCTCGACCTTGCTGCCTTGCAGGGTAGCGCTCACAGCGTCGATCGTGATGATCTCGTGGCTTTGCTGGGCCTGCAGCGCGGCATAAGCGGCGCTTTCATTGGCAAGGTCGGTGAAGATCAGCAGATTGTAGCCTTCGTTGCTGCGCTGCGATTCGGCCAAAGTGCTTTGGGCATCGCCGATCACCGACACCGCCAGCGAAACCGCGTAGGTGCCGACGCACAAGGCGATCACCGCCAGCGTGGCCGAATGAATGCGCTTGCGCAGACTGCTTTGAGCGATGCGCAAGATCGGGCTAAAGGGCTGCGGCAGGCGCAGACAGCACCACAACACCAGCCAAAACAGGCCGCGCAGCAGCATCAGCGCCAAACCACCCACCAACACCAAGCCGATCCCATCGATCCACGAACCGAGTATCAGGCTGATCACACTGGCGCAAACCAGCATCAGCAGCGCATACAGGCCCACTTGCCCGATCCGATCTCCTTTGCTGGGCTGGCTGGGCAGATCGCGCAGAATGCTGATCGGGCGCGTATTGCTCAGCGCGAGAATGGCTTGGATGCCGAAGGTGATCGCCGTCAGGACGCCAACCAGCACACCGCCCAGCAACACCTGAGGATGGGGCGACCAAGTCAGCATGATCATGCCGCCCGACATCAGCAGCTCAAATAGCATGTAGGTGATCCAGCTGCCGATCGCAGTGCCGAGTAAACCGCCGATCAAGCCGAGCAAACCCGTTTCTAAACAGATCAGAGCGAGCAGATCGCGGCGCTGGAAGCCGAGCGTTTTCAAAATGGCGACCTCTTGTTTGCGGCGTTGCAACATCACTTGCAGCGTGCTCGCCACGCTCATACCGCCCACCAGCAGGCCCATCACTCCCGCGCCCTTAAACATCACATCGAGAATGCGATACGTTTCCGATTCCTCGCTCCGCTGCTCGGGCGTGCGCACCAAGTCGATCTGATAACCCAATGGCTCGATCTGCTGAAGCGCACTGGCTTGGTCGGGCCAGATCACCACAACAGCGTTGACCGGATTGGGCCCCATCAGGCGTTCAGCGCCAGCAAGGTTAACGTAAACGCCATCGCCGCGATGATCGGGCGTCTCCTTCAGAATGCCGCGCACACTAAATGAGGTCGGACCATGCGAACCGTTCATCACAATCGTATCGCCCAAGCCCAAACCGCGTTCATCGGCCAGCTCGCGCGTGATCAAGGCAGCGCTCGGCTCGGCCAGCAGCTCCGCAATTGTGGCTTGAGCAGGCTCGCGCAGTCGCAGATTACCCAGCAAGGGATAGCGGCTCGGGTCGATGCCCCGCACGCCCGAAACAAAGCTGACGCGCCCATTATCGGGAGTGCGCAAAAAGCCAGCAGAGGTGTACGAGAGCGGCGCATAGTCGCTCAGTAACCCTTCGGCCTGCCACTGTGCAAAGCGTGCCAGCTCCTCTGGGCTAAAGCTCTGTCCAAATTCAACAGGCTTGATCTGAGCATCGCCGCCGATCTGCAGCCGATCGTCGAAGAGCGGGCCGAACAGCAGGTTGGTAGAAAAAAGCTGCATACTGACCAGCGAGAGCACGCCCACCGTAATGCTCAAGATCGCCAAAAAGCTGCGAGTCGCATCGCGACGCAACGAGCGCACAGCATAACGCAGCAGCACAACAAAGCGCGTCATTGTTGCACCTCGGCCAGCCTGCCATCGATGATGTGCAGACGCTGATCGGCGCGCCGCGCCACGTGCGGGTCGTGGGTCGCAATGATCACGCTCAAATTCAGTTCGGCTTGCAGCCGCTCAAAGAGCGCCAAAATCGCATTGCCCGTCACGCTATCGAGGTTGCCGGTCGGCTCGTCGGCGATCAGCAGGTCGGGCTGGTTGATCAAAGCCCGAGCGATCGCCACACGCTGCTGTTGCCCGCCCGAAAGCTGGCTCGGCAGGTGATGCAGCCGATCTGCAAGCCCCACGAGTGTCAGCAGTTCTTGGGCGCGTTGGCGAGTATTGCGCTGCTTAGCTTGGGCAAACAGCGGCAGCTCGACATTCTCCAGCGCAGTCAGCGTGGGGATCAGGTTGAAAGACTGAAAGACCATGCCGATATGGCGGTTGCGAAAGCTGGCCAACTGGTTCTCGTTGAGCCGCGCGATGTTCTGGCCCGCCAGCCAGACCTCACCGCTATTGGGCGTATCCAAGCCTGCCAGAATGCCCAGTAGGGTCGATTTGCCCGAACCGGACGGGCCAGTGATCGCCAAGGAATCGCCCTGTTTGAGCGCAAAGCTGATGCCGTGCAAAATCGGCAATTGCTCGCCCGCCAAGGGCAAGCTACGGGTAATATCTCGCACCATCAGTGCGGAATTTATCGTTTGTTGTGTCATGCCACACTCCTTCAGATTGCTCACAAATCCGCTTGTTTCCTTCAGCATGTTGGCGGAAAGGTATCTAGCCCAAACAGGCTTCTAGCGCGTCCGCCTACGGCTATCAACGGGTAGATTCTTAACCCAAGGGTCTATCTGCCCTTTGGTGAGGCCGCCCCGTAACGAAACAATCCAACGGATTTGCTCATGTCTCCTTGGCTATTGTGGCAGGCACATGTCGCAAAGGCGTTGAAGAATTGTCGCAACTTTGTCGCATCTGAGGGAATTTGGAGGTTTTGGCGCTTCAGTGGCACATATGCGTGGACAGGCCTAGGCGCGCGGCAGCTTGATCGTAAAGCTAGTTCCTTCACCCAAAGCGCTCTCGACTTCAATTGTGCCGCCCATGGCGCTCACCAAGGAGTGCACAAGGGTGAGGCCCAAGCCGCTGCCGCCCTGTTCGGGATCGCGGTAGTAGCGCTCCCAAATGTGGGGCAGATCTTCGGGGGCGATGCCGCTGCCCGTATCGCGGATCTCGATCTGGCCGTGGGCATCGCTGCGCAGCAAAATCAGGCCGCCCGGGCCAGTGTAGCGCAAGGCGTTATGCAGCAGGTTGAGGATAATCTGCTCGAAGCGGGTTTGGTCGATCAGCAGCAGCGGCGCGTCGGGCGCTAGCTCGCTCACAATCTCGACTTTTTGTTGGCGCCAAGCCAGCGGCGCAAGACTCTCAACGATCCGCTTAAGAATCTGGTTGGCAGAACTTGCTTCTAGGCGCAGGCTCAACTGCTCGGTTTCGCTTTGGGCCAGCGCAACAAGGTCATCGACCAGCCGTTGCAAATGCAACACATCGCGCTGCAACTGCTCAGGGTCGATCAGCGTGCCTTGGCGCTGGGCCGCCTCGATCTGGGCGCGCAGCACCGCGATCGGCGTGCGTAGCTCGTGCGACACATTAGCCATCAGCTCGCGGCGCGTGCTCAGCAAGCGCGAAACCGTCTCGCGCTCGTTTTGCAGGGCGTGAAACTGCTGCTCAAGCTGGCTGCCCATGCGGTTGAAGTCGGTTTGGAGCGTGCTGATCTCGTCGTGGCCCGTAACAGGGATTCGTGCGCTGTAATCGCCATCACGCATGGCGTGGGCAGCCGCCAACAGGGCATCGAGACGCCGCCGAATACGTCGCGCAAACAGGTAGGAGACCAAGAAGGCAAAGGGCAGAAAACAGAGCAACACCGCCAAAGCTAGCAGGATCACGATCCCGATCACGGGCAGCAGTTGTTGCAAACGATAGAGCATCTGGGCGATCAGGGCGTCGGGTGCGTTGACAGCTACAATCTGATTGCTGATGGTGAAGATGCTCAGCGGCACGATCAACAAGAGCTGAAGCAGCATCACCACGATCACATGGCTGTTCACCAACGACCAGAGCAGCGTGCGCTGGCTGCGATCCTGCCACCAGCGGATCAAGCGCAACATGCCGCGAAAGAAGAGGTAGGGAAACAGAAACAACAAAAAGAAAAAGAAGCTCAGTAGATAGGAGTTGTAGCGCGGATTATGCTCAAGCAGCGTGTACCAAGTTGGGTAGATGAGCGTTGCGGTCAGTAACGAGAGGGACAGAATGCTGGCGCTTTCCAGCAGCAGTTGGCGCAGCCGCGAGCCGGACCAGATGCGCAAGCGCAAGCTGTAGTAGAGCGCGCAGAGCGGGTTGACCAAAAACATAATGGTCGGCTCCCACCACTGCTCGATCTGCCCTTGGTAGATCAGGCCACTAAACCCTAGCAAACAGCCAAACAGGAGAGCGACTTCGCAGAGTGTGCGCAACCACGAGGCGCTCAGCAAAAAACGACGCATAGCTCTACCTCTAGCGCCGCCAACGATAACCGACGCCCCACACCGTTTCGAGCTGCTCGCCAAAGGGTTCGATCTTGCGGCGCAAGCGCAGCACAGCGTTATCGACAGAGCGGTCGCCGCTAACATACTGCTCGTTCCAGAGCGTATCAAGCAGATAGGCACGGCTAAAGACGCGGCCCGGATTGCTGGCCAGCAGATAGAGCAGCGAGAACTCGCTGCGGCTCAGATCGATCACTTGGCCAGCGAGCGTTGCCTGATGGGCTTGCGGGTCGATGCGAAGCTCGCCCAATTCGATCAGGCCCTGATTGCGGCTTTGGTCGGCTTGCAAAGTCTGCTCGATCAGCGAACGGCGTCGCAAGAGGGCACGCACCCGCGCGACCAGCTCGCGCATGCTGAAGGGCTTGGTGAGGTAATCGTCGGCCCCCAGCTCAAGGCCAAGCACACGATCTAACTCGGTATCGCGGGCCGTCAGCATCAGCACGGGCAGGCCCGAGAAGCTCCGCAGTTGGCGTAGCACTTCGATTCCAGCGATATCGGGCAGCATCCAATCGAGAATCAGCAAATCGCAGGGCTGGCTCTTCAATAACTGCAAAGCCGCCTCGCCTTGCTCGCAATGCTGAACCTCAAAGCTGGCAGCGCGCAGCTCGGCGCTAATCAGCGTCGCAAGCTCAAGCGTATCTTCAACAAGCACTATTTGTGGTTTCTGCATAGTATGACATTCGTTTGAGGCGTGAAGCGCTGGGTTTTCAGACGGCCTTTCGGGACGCAGAAATAACAACCCGAATGTAGCGAGCAAGCCGTTGATAGCCGTAGGCGGACGCGCTAGAAGCCTTTTTTGAGGAAGAGACTAGGCCGCCAGAGTGTTAAAGCTCGTTAAGCGGATAAAATATCAGAGGAGCTGTATAGCTCCCAAAGACGACATGGCTATACGCTCCTCAACCGTACCCTACAGCTCGATATCATCGAGGGAACGGTACATCACATAGCTGTCGATCAAGCCGAGCTTGGCGTGGTTAAAGCCTTTGGGCACGGTCGCCAAAGTGACGAAGCCAAGCGAATGGTAGAGATGAACGGCGTGAACATTGCTGCTCACCACGCAGTTAAATTGAATCGCGATAAAGCCAGAACGCTTGGCTTCGCGCAACGAATGCTCGACCATAATCTGGCCCAGACCTTTGCCGCGCACCTTGGCATCGACGATATAGGAGCCGTTGGCGATATGCGAGCCGCGCCCGGGCATATTGGGCAGAATCTTGTAAGCGCCCACCACCTGATCGCCATCGAGTGCCAGATAGGTCTGAACCTTGGGACCAAACCACATCTCAAGGGTTTGCTCTTCGGTCCAGCTCTCGTCGTTGACGTAGGTATCACCAGCGAGCATAATCTCGCGGAAGATCTTCCAAATAGCCGGAAAATCGGCCCGTGTCGCAGGACGAATGGTGATCATTGAAGTACCCTAGATTGCAAAACATCGTTCAACAATCACCATTGTAGCGCACTTTCGGGCCATGCCGAGCTAAGCGAGATTGATCTGCCACGATAGACCGAAGCGGTCGTTGACCCAAGCGAAGCGCGTGCTGAAGCCATGGCCGCCCGCTTCCATCAACATTTTGCCGCCTTCCGACAGACCGGCGTAGAGTCGCTCGAACTCGTCGCGATCCTCACATTCGACAAAGAGCGAGACAGAGGGGGTGAACGTGAACTCGTGTTTCACATAGCTGTCGAAGATCATCAGCTCCTGACCAGCGATCCGCAAAACGGCACGGTAGAGTTTTCCTTCCGGCCCAGGCTCGCCCGGCCCGTAGCGCACGACATCATCAAGCTTCGCCTCTGGGAATAGCGCCAGATACTGATTGACCGCCTGCTCCGCAGTGTCTACGTACATGATGAACGGCTTCACACTCTTCACCATCTCGACCTCCTTTGTCGATCAGTTGAAACACTTGTTTCAATTATAGTTTACCATGCGGCAACAAGCGTCACAAATTTAGAGCTCCCACCTCTTCGATGGGAGCTTTGGAACAAAGTTGTTTAGGCCAACAAAAGTGAGCGGCCTTGGTAGCCTTCGAGCGCCAGCTGGCAGACGCCATCAGGGTCAATCGCTAGCTCTTCGCCGCTTAGCATATCGGTGACGCGCTGAGTGCCAACCGGCAGGCGGATCGGCTCGATCAGATCGGCGGCCCCAAAGTTGAGCGCCGTGATCTGCAAGCCGCGCTGTTCGGGCAATTCGTGAAGCAGCACAAGTACGCTCGGATTGTGCGGCTCGGGCACATCGATCTGGCGTGCGGCGTAGAGCGCGTAGCTTTGGCGCACCTTAAGCAGGCGCTTGAGTTGGCTGGCGAAGGAATCGGGGTTCTTGAGCTGCTCGGTCACCGGTCCGTAGAGGCTGGGCGCTTTGGGCAGGCCCGCCGCCGAGTGGGTCGCGGCAGGATTGAGGCCAGCTAAATCGTAAGCGCCGCGCTCGATCCAACGGGTGTCGCCGTCGTCGAGCAGATTGCCGAGCTGTTCGGGCGGCAGCGGCAGTGCGCCGACCAGATCCCAACCCGAGAGCGCAAAAACGCCCGGCTGGAAGGCGTTGTACATCACCAGCAGCAGGTGAACGCGCTGAATCAAAGCCTTCTGAGCATCGTCGAGCGCGCTGAGATCGCTGATACCCAGCGCCGCCGTGATCACGCTGGCGCTGGTGCAGGCCACGCCATTGGTGACGAAGCGGAGGTTGTAGGGCGCGTGCGAGCCAGCCAAGCGCTCGTACATCACAGCGCGCAGATGCTCGCGCAGGTCGCGGCCGCTCCACTCTTTGCCAGCGAAGTGGAAATGATCCTCGGCGTGCAGTGTCCAGAAGTGCACCAACTCAAGCGTCAGTTCGTCGTGGTTCTGCAAGGCGTGGATCAAAGCGGCCGGGTCGATCTGGTAGTCGCGCATAATCTTGAGCATCAGGCGCAAAAACTCGCTATCGCCCGTCAGCAGGGCATGGTGATAGGCCGGGCGCGTGATGAAGTCGTAGGAGAGATCGGCGCCGCCCTGCGACATGGCTGCAATATCGTCGACGGTCAGATTCAGTTCTTGGAAGCTGAAACCGCCCGCCTTGCGGATCATGCCCGCGATCAGTTGGTTGCCCACCACCGAGAGCGGGTGACCTTCTGACCAAGCCGGGCCCTCTTCGCGCCGCTCCACGCCCAAAAAGCCGTTGGCATCGAGCCGCAGCATGCTGGCGCCCAGCACATCGAGCGAGTGCAGCGCATCGCCGATAATCATCTGTTGGGCGGCAAACGAAGGATCGAGCCAGTTGAGCGAGGGCTGGCCCGCTTTGAAGTAGTGCAGATAAACCCAGCGGCGCGTCACTCCATCGACGCCCTTGATCGGCCTTGTGGCGCTCCAATCGGTCTCTTTGATGCCCGGCTCGTAGAAGATCACGCGCTGCAGCTGGCCGACGATATAGCCTTTGGCCTTGAGCTGATCGACCGTCTCGGGCTTGAGGTTCACCACTTCGCTGCCTTCGGGCACCTGGGGCAGCAGATCCCAGTCGGCCTCGTCGATCGCAACCATATGGTACAGCCCAGGGTAATCGCCATAAGCCAGCTCTGCAAGACGAAAATCAGCGCCCTTGCCCGTATGAGCCGGAATCAGATCGTCGATCACAACCGCGTGATGAGCGCGCATCGTCTTGCTCATCTCCACAAACTGTTCGGTCGTTCCAAAAGCTTCGTCGATCTCGAAGCTGACGCGGTCGAAATTGCCATCGATGGTCGGCGTATAGTCGCGCCCGTTCAAACCGCCCGCCCGCTTCATAGGGCCGGTATGCACGGCTTGAACCCCGATCTCCTCAAGGGCCGCCCACAGCGTGTCGTCGCCGAGCGCTTGTAGCACACTCTCGCCCGGGCGCGTGATCACCGCCGCCGGATAGGCCGTGAACCAGACCGAAGCGAGCGCCGATGCGGAACGCGGCTGCGCCTGAGCGTAGGGCTTCTGCCATAAACGCCCCTTGCCTGCATAGTTTTTGGCCAAGTTGCGGGCCTGCTGCAACATCGATTCCCCAACGAGCCAGGCTATATACTCGTCTTGCAGATCACTCATCGTAACCCCTCTCCATTGAGCACTATGTCTAGGAAGCAGATTTGAAAATCATATCTATTGTACACGCAAGCCGCGCTATCGGCAGCCTGGCTAGCACATGCGCTTCATCGGTTCAATTTTCTGGCGGAGAAGGCTTTTTCCTCCCATTCGGCTTCTAGCGCGTCCGCCTTCGGCTATCAACATCCTTTCCAAACATTCCGCTTCTCGTCCTGCAACCCGACGCCGTCCGAAAACACAAGCATCGCAGCAAGCCAACAGCCCGAATCTGCGCTGCGCGATAGTACATTTAGTATAATAAAAACAGTAAAAACTTGACAAAATGTCAATATTCGACTATGTTAAACGCTGATCTTTGTTCTGCAAATCTTTATTTTTAGGCTCTGCTATCCGTAGAAGCCCGTCCATGTTGCGCTTGTTTTAGGTCTTTCAGATTGCTCAAAGAAGGTAGGAATTCCAAAGATGAAGCAGTTCTTATCGCTCTGTACGCTTCTAGCTCTGCTCGCGCTGACGGCCTGCGGCGGAGCGGCCAACACGGCTCAGCCAAGCAGTGCGCCGGCGGCAGTCGAAGCGACCAGCGCCCCAGCGACGCCAACAGCGAGCGCTGCGCCTGACGCCGAATCGGCCTTCCCGGTAACGATTACGCACAAATACGGCGAGATCACCATCGCGCAAGAGCCGCAGCGCGTGGTCTCGCTCGGCTACAGCGAACAAGATCCCCTGCTCGCCCTAGGCGTCGTACCGGTCGCCATCCGCGATTGGTTCGGCGATCAGCCCTATGGCGTGTGGCCCTGGGCCCAAGACAAGCTCGGCAGCGCTACGCCCGAGCTCTTGAAGATGCCCTTTGGCGAGATCAATATCGAAAAGATCGCCTCGCTCAAGCCCGATCTGATCGTCGCTACCCACTCGGGCATCACCGAAGATGAATACAAGCTGCTCCAAGAGATCGCGCCGACCTTGGCCCAGAGCGGCGACTACCCCGATTTCGGCATGCCCTGGCAAGAGCAGACCCGCCTGATCGGTAAGGCACTCGGGCGTAGCGCCCAAGCCGAAGAAGTGATCGCCGCCACCGAAAAGGCCATCAACGATGCGCGCGCTGCCCACCCCGAATTCGCCGAGGCCAGCGTCGCTTGGATCTCTCCCGCCGAGCCGGGCAGCTTCTGGGCGGTCGGCCCGAGCACCCCGCCGATGCGCTTCCTGAGCGCTCTCGGCCTGCAGTATGGCAAAGAGCTCGCCGAGGCAGTGGGCGACCTCGATTCCTTGGCGATCAGCAGCGAACAGCTCGACCTGATCGATGGCGGCATCTTGGTGCTTGCAGGGGCGAGCCAAGCCGAGATCGCAACAATCCTCGAAAATCCGCTGCTCCAGCAACTCGACGTGGTTAAGGGCGGCCGCGTGATCACCTTCGCGCTCGACGAGCCGATCTACGGCGCGCTGAGCTTCAGCACCGTGCTCAGCCTGCCCTACGCCGTCGAACAGCTCGTACCGACCATCGCCGCGAAGCTGGGCGGCCAAGCCAGCCAGGCCAACTATCCGATCAGCATCGAGCATCAGTTCGGCACAACCGTCATTCCGGCCCCGCCCGAGCGTGTGATCGCGCTCGGCTACACCGATGGCGACGCCATGCTGGCCCTCGACAGCGTGCCGATCGCGGTGCGCTACTGGTTCGGCGAGCAGCCCAACGGCATCTGGCCTTGGGCAGAGCCCAAACTCGGCGATGCCAAACCCGAACTGCTCAATATGGCTTTCGGCGAACTCAATCTCGAAAAGATCGCCTCCCTCCAGCCCGATCTGATCTTGGCTGTGTCGGCCGGCATCAGCGAAGACGAATACAATCTGCTCAGTCAGATCGCGCCGACCCTAGCTCAGAGCGGCGATTACGTCAGCATGGGCATGCCTTGGGATGAGCAGACCAAGCTGATCGGCAAAGCGCTCGGCAAAGAGCAGCTCGCCGAGCGTGTCGTCGCCGAGGTCAGCCAGCGCTACGAGCAGGCCCGCGCCCAGTACCCCCAGTTCGCTGGCAAATCGGCCGTTGTCGCCATGCCCAGCTTCTCGGGAAGCGACTTTCTCTTCTCGGGGCCGCAGCACGAGCGCCAACGCTTCCTGACAGCGCTCGGCTTCCAACTGCCCCAAGAGCTGGCAGAGATCGCTGGCGATTCGTTCTATGGCTCGATCAGCCCCGAGCGCCTCGATCTCTTCGATGTTGATGTGTTGATCTGGACGCTCTCTGAAAGTGAGCGGGCCACACTCGAACAGAACGCGATCTATCAGCAGCTCAAGGTCGTCAAGGAAGGCCGCGCTCTCTACCTCGATTCTTCCGGCCAGAGCGATATGGCTGGCCCAGCGCTGATCTACGCCACCGCTCTCAGCATTCCCTACGCAATCGACCTAGTTACGCCGCAGCTCGCGGCAGCGCTCGATGGAGACCCACAAACCGTCGCGCCCTAAATAAGCCTGCAAGAGGCAGCACAGACAGCGCAAGACCGTTCCCTTCGACAAGCTCGGGGAACGGTCTTTTGTGTGGTGATAGCAAATCCGCTAAAAGACTTGTACTCTTTCAGTGCAGGAAAACGAAAACCGGGGAAAGAGTTGTGAAAAGTAGTCATGTTCCGCTCTGCCGAAGGCCCAGTAACACGAAATCCGCACACCTGGTTTTTCAGGGGGCGCTTGGGTGCAGGCAGACAAGAAGCCGCATGTTTGGAAAGGATGTTGGTAGCCGTAGGCGGACGCGCTAGAAGCCGAATGGAGGGTTGAGACCTCTCCGCCCACAAATGAGAAGAGGCCTGACTGCTGCCCTTCACTCGCTCAGGGAGCAGACTTTCGTGTGCGAATAAGGCTGGCCAAAGCGACGTTAGGCAAGAGTGAGCACAACAGCCTAGCGTGCTATAATAGGTTTAAGACTACTCCTTCATTTTCTTACGCGAAAGGTTCAGATAGAATGCTTCCTCCATATCGTAATGAGCCATTTGGTGATTTCAGTGGTGATCGCCACGCTTCGATGCAGCGAGCGCTACGCGAAGTCGCAGGCCAGTTGGGTCAAACCTATCCCTTGATCATCAACGGCGAGCGCATCTTCACCGAAAAGACCGATAGCTCTCTCAACCCGGCCAAACCCAAGCAGGTAGTCGGCGTGATGTCGCAGGCCGATGTCGAGTTGGTCAACCGCGCTATGCAAAATGCGCACGAGACCTTCGACAAGTGGAAGCGCGTTCCGGTCGATGCGCGCGCTCGCGTGCTGCTGCGCACCGCCGCCATTATGCGCCGCCGCAAGCTCGAGTTGGCCGCTTGGATGATCTATGAGGCTAACAAGACTTGGGCTGAGGCCGATGCCGATGTGGCCGAAGCGATCGACTTCTGTGAATTCTACGCCCGCCAAGCCCTCGAGCTTCAGGGTCGCGATCATACCCCGACCTTCTACGAGGGCGAACACCTCGATTACCGCTATCTGCCGCTCGGCGCTGGTGTCGCCATTCCGCCCTGGAACTTCCCCTTGGCGATCGCTACCAACCTCGTGGTCGCTCCTCTGGTCGTGGGCAACACCGTGGTCTTCAAGCCCAGCGAGCGCACCCCGGTGATCGCCGCCAAGTTGGTCGAGATCTTGGAAGAGGCTGGTCTGCCCCCCGGCGTGGTCAACTTCGTGCCCGGCCCGGGCGGCGAGATCGGCGATGCCTTGGTCGATCACCCGCTGACCCGCTTCATCGGCTTCACGGGCTCCAAGGCGATCGGTCTGCGCGTCAGCGAGCGTGCTGGCAAACACCATCCCGGCCAGTTGGGCATCAAGCGCCTGATCCTCGAAATGGGCGGTAAAGACGCTATCATCGTTGACGATAGCGCCGATCTAGAAGCTGCTGCCGAAGGCATCGTCGCCAGCGCTTTCGGCTTCCAAGGCCAGAAGTGCAGCGCTTGTTCGCGCGCCATCATCGTCGAATCGGTCTACGATCAGGTTGTACAAAAGGTCGTCGAGCGCGTGCGCAAGCTGCGCGTCGGCAATCCGACCGACCCGAACGTCAATATGGGCGCTGTGATCGATAAGCGCGCCTTCGATATGATCAGCTCCTACATCGAGATCGGCCAGAAAGAGGCGACCTTGCTGACAGGTGGCGAAGTGATCGACCATGCCCTCTTGGAAGATGGCGGCTACTTCATTATGCCGACCGTCTTCGGCGACGTTGCCCCCAACGCCCGTATCGCTCAGGAAGAGATCTTCGGCCCAGTGCTGAGCGTTATCAAGGCCAAAGACTTCGACGATGCCCTGGCGATCGCCAACGGCACCGAATACGCCTTGACCGGTGCGCTCTACAGCAAGTCGATGTTCAACATCGAGCGCGCCCGCGACGACTTCCACGTCGGCAACTTGTACATCAACCGCAAGTGCACCGGCGCTCTGGTCGGCGTGCATCCCTTCGGCGGCTTCAACATGAGCGGCACCGACAGCAAAACTGGCGGCCCCGACTATCTGCTGCTCTTCACCCAAGCCAAATCGATCGCAGAGCGTCTCTAGTGTTCTAAAACCAAATCAAAAACGTACATTCTCTCTGCCTCGCAAGGTGGAGCAACGAAAAGTGAGAAAAGGGTTGTGTGAGATTTTGCGCTGCAGCGCAAAATCTCACACAACAAAAGAGGCAAGTTCCACTTTGGTACACAGCCAAAAAACGGGTTCCGGCCAATGCGCTGGAACCCGTTTTTGCATGATGGAACCTTTTTGCAACCCTTGTCGTCTGGAGAGTGGTAACAACAAACGAGGTCGATAACTGATCGACCTTAGGACATTAGAGGAGCTTTATCATGACCAATCGTATGCTTTCGCTTGCTTTGATAATCGGTGCTTTGGTCTTCGTGCTGTTGGGTGGTATCTTTGGCGTATTGCTGAGCCGTCCCGTTTCAGCAGCCCAAACTGGTGTGAATGGTTCGCGCCAGATCACTGTGATCGGTACGGGCGAGGTGAAAGCCACCCCTGATACCGCCAACGTACAGATCGGTGTTCAAACCAACGGTGCCAGCACACAAGAAGCTTTAGATGCCAACAACGCTCAGATGGAAGCCGTGATCGCCAAGCTGAAGGAGCTGGGCGTCGATGAGAAGGATCTGCAGACCAGCGGCCTGAGCATCTTCCCGCGCTACAACGAAGATGGCAGCAGCATCAACGGCTATCAGGTCAGCAACACCCTGAACGTGACCATTCGCAACTTGGCCCAAGCTGGCGATCTGCTTGATAAGGTCGTTGAGGCTGGCGCAAACCAAGTCTACGGCATTAGCTTGAGCGTGGCCGATACAAGCAGCTTCGAGGCTCAGGCTCGCGAGCAGGCTCTGCAGGCCGCCAAGCAGAAGGCCGAGCAGTTGGCCCAAGCCAGCGGCGGTAGCATCGGTCAGGTCTTGGTCGTCACCGAGAGCATCGGCAGCACACCGGTTCTGCCCATCCCCTACGCAGCCGAAATGGCAACTGGCAACGCTAAGCTAGCTGTTCAGCCCGGCGAGCAGACCATCAGCCTGCAGGTTCAGGTAACCTATGAACTGCGCTAAACACAAACCATAGTCTAGCCCTCAGCAGGCGGTGTCTCTACTCCGTCTGCTGTTCGGCGTATCTACAAGCACACAAAGCCGAAAGCATACGAGCGTCATTGGCGGCCCTGTGAAGTTCATGGGGCCGCCTTTATGTCGCTTGAAAGCGCGCTTCTAGCCCACGCAAACCGCTTTTCACTTCCTCGCGCGAAAAGTCGCCCGCTTCTAGCTCTTCGTCGCTGCGAGCGTTCAGGCCAGATAAAACGCTCGCCCTTCGCTCAGCCCGAGCGTAGCATCGGCATCTTCCAGCCAGTCGTAGAGCGCGTTTTCAGCCTTTGCAAAATCGCCCTTAGCCTCGAAATAACGCATCAGAAGGTGGTAGGTATCGCGAGAAAGCTTGAAATCTGCCAAGTCTTGCAGCAAGCTCTCAACAGAGGGTGTGTAATCGGGCAGCTCAGCCTCGGGGAACTGCAAATGCACCGCAAGCAGAAGATCGAGCGCATATTGGCGCATCAGAGCGGCGCCCTCTTCATCGCCATCTTCTTGCATCAGATCGCTCTCGATCGTCAGCAAAGCGCTCAGCACCAAGCTGCGATCGCGACCATATTCCGGCTCGACCCCAAACTGCATACGGCTGAGCATTGTGTGCGAATCCCAGATCCGCACCTGCTCGGGCTCGATTCCGAGCAGTTGTTTATAGGCTAGGTTCAGCGAGAGGCGCGTTGAGGGAAAGAGCCCAGCCTGCAATTGTTTGACCAGTTGGGCCCAAACCACTCCAAATTGCTGAATCAAGCGCAGAATGTAGTCTTGCCGAAACATACTCACCTCCTTAACTAGCCTAGTCACAATAATGATCATTGTAGAAGATAAAAACAGATTGTGTCTATCGCTTTGCCCAAAATCAACACCCTCTTGTCGAACAATAAGGCGGAAAGGCTCTTTTCCCCAAGAGAGGGCCTTAGCGCGTCCGCCTTCGGCTACCAAGTCGTTCACCACAACCAAGAGGCATGTTGCTGCTGGCGCTGCGATCTGCTCAATGCTTACCTATGCAGCACCAGCGTTGCCTTTCGCTGCTGTAACGCTGCCACGCAAAGAAGCAATGTTACGCGCTGCCGCAAAGCACCCTCTACGCCAGCAGCGATAGCAGCGCCAATCAACGCAAACAGAGAGCGAGAGCCTCCGCTTGGAGGGCGGGCCGTTTGTAGCCGTAGGCGGACGCGGTTGAGATCGAATTGGAACTAGAGACCAAGCCGCCCAAGCTCCGGCAAACGGTTTCGTATGCTACAGCTCGCACCTTGAGCTTTGGCTTAGCGCAAAAGCAAAATCCCTCTTCCTGAGAGCAAGAAGAGGGATTTTCTAAAGCTAGCTTGTAACAAGAAGCGCTTAGGCGTCGGGATCTTCGTCGAGCAGATCGCGCAAGAAGCGCTCGTTCGAGGCTGCTCGTTTGCGATCGGCTGCGCGCTGGCGTGCGTTGCGCTTGGAAGCTCGTTTGGTCTTGTTAGTATTGCCATACATGCCAACGATCGCACCCAGCACCAAACAAACACCGCCTAAACCAAACCACAACCAGCCGCCGTTATCGGCGATGCTGGTGCTCGGCAAATGGTTGGGGCTGCTTTCGGTCGAGCTGGCCACGCTCGCACTGCTGCTCGGCTTGCTATCGGAGCCAACGCTGGTGCTGGGCAGCTCATTGACCGGAGCGGGCAAGATCTCGCCGATCGGCTGGATCTCTGCATCAGGCGTCGGATCGGCCATAACCTCGGTCGGCGCAGCCGGGCTGCTGAAGTAGAGATGCTGAATGGTGGTGTCTTCGGCGCGTACTTCAACGGCTTGCGGGCCTTGCAGCGGGGTTCCCTGCTCGGAGGCAAGACGCAAATTAACGGTGTAGGTGCCCTGGGGCAACCAAGTGTCGTAGTTGCCGTTGGCATCGCTGGTCACAAGGGTGCCGTTGATATCCAGCGTAATGCCGGGAGCCGGAGCGCCCGTTGTCGCATCGATAATGGTGCCCGTTAGGCGACCATAGGCAACCATTCCTGAAGAGCGAGAGCGACCGCTGTCTTTGTCGTCGCTTGGGTTGCTTGGTTGGCTTGGCGCGCTTGTAGGCCGAGCAACTGGTGGGCGGGGTGAAGGAGCAAGTGCAGGGCCAGCCACCGCTACCGGTGCTTCGACCGATACAAACATGCTGCCAAACATCAAACATAAACCTAAAACGACGAGTGAGAAGCTGGTAAGTTGTCGTCGCATAGCATTTCTCTCCTCTGTGTTGTTATCGGCCTAGACACAACCTCATTCATCAGATTATGTCCATATCTTTAAGGATACCCTATTTCTGGGGTACTGCTCGTGTTTTCTGGCTTAAAGCCATGCTATGCATCACCCCTGTTTTGAGGTGATGCATAGCGTGCGTTTCCGTGCGATGAGGCAGTCTAGGGGCGAACAGGTCGCTCTGGCAGCTTATCAGCACGGCGGAGATCGTTGCTAGATGTCAACGAACCGCTCACCTTCAATCCGTGAATCTCGTCACGGTTGTTGCCCTCGTCGGATTCTACAACAGCGCCCGTTGCAACGGTTGGGTTCCAACTATCGACATAGACATAGAGGTCGCTGGTGCCCGGAGCGAAGCTACCGTTCCAGATCGTGTTATCGGCATAGTAGCTATCAGGCTCCGAGGTAAGGATGATGCTTTGGCCGGGCTGGATCGTCTGGCTAACATACCAAGCGATACCATAACAGGGATCGAGCGTACAGAGTTCGTTCCAGGGCTGGTTCGGACCGGTCGGCGCCGCCGAAGGATTGATATAGAGGTCAACCCAGAATTCGCTAGCCGGAGCCGTGCCTTGGTTGGTGACCGTTACGCTGATACCGACAGGCTCGCCAGCCTTCAGGGTAAGCGTGCTGACATTCAACTTGGCGATCAGGTCAGGCATGCCGGGCTGAACACCCTGCTCTTGCTTGACGATCGGCAAATAGACGGTGTAAGAGCTGCTCGTTCGCCACTGGCAGGTCAAGGTATAGCTCACTGTCGGCTGACTCGGATCGTTGGTGGTCAGAGTCAAGGTCGCAGTGCGCAGACCCATCGCAGTGGGCGTACACTGAACGGTAATGCGTCCATCTTCGCCACCGTCGCTGATCGTCAGCGGGAAGTTGCCCGGCGCTGTGATGGTGAACTCGTCGGCGTTGGGGCCAGTGATGGCCGTAGCCAGCGAACCGCCAGCCAAGTCGACCACCAGATCAGCGGTGCCGGTCTCTTTGATCACGATATTGCCGCTACTGTTAAAACCAGCGAAGGGATTGCCGATGTGCCACGTGCTGCCGGGTGCCGGGTTCGAGCTGAAACCAGCGGTCGGCGCAGGAGTACCGGTACAGCTAATGTTGTAGACAGCAGTCGGCTGGTTGGGCGCATTGCTGGTATAGGTCAGGGTCTGGGTATACGGCCCTGCCTCGGTCGGCGTACAGGTCACCACGATATCCTGGCTTGCGTTGGGCGCAACGCTAAAGCTGGTATTCGGCGAAACGCTGAACGGCGCAGCGATCGTTTCGCTGGGCGCGCTGACGGTCAGATTCGCAGAGCCAGTGTTCTGAACCTTAATAACAACCGAGTTGCTCTGATTGAAGACACTCGACATCGTGATCGTCGAATTGGGGGTCGGGGTCGAAGCGTATTCAGAAGCGATGCCAGTACCCGCGAGCGGGACACTATGCGGGCTATTGGGAGCATTGCTACTGATTGTCAATTGCTGCGTGACCGCGCGCGACGAGCTTGGCTGGAAGGTCAGCTCGATCGTACAGCTTGTATTTTCGGCCAAGCTTGCCGGAGCCAGCGGACAATCAACATTGTTATAACTGAAGTCGCCGCTCACCGAGATAGTGTTAATGGTCAATGGATGGGTGCCATTGTTGGTGATCGTCAGCGTTTGGGTAGCGCTTTCACCCACATTGACATTGCCAAAATCAAAGCTGGTCGGGCTGAGCTGAATAGCTGCCTGCACACCAGTACCGCTCAGGTCAACACTGTTTCCACCTGAAACAGCGTTGCTAGCGACGGTTAAGGTGCCGCTCTGGTTGCCAAGCGTGGTCGGCTTGAATTGTACAGTGATCGTACAAGTCGCGCCCTCAGCTAAGGTCGTATCACAGGTTGAGCTTTGAACAAAGCCAGATGGTACGCTGATTCCAGTGATGGTGAGATCACCACTGCCCGTATTGGCAACGGTTACCGTCTGACCCAAGCTGGTTGTATTAAGCTCTTGGTTGCCAAAATCAAGGCTTGCCGGGCTCAGACTGATCTTGGGTTCGATACCCGTGCCAGTCAAGGCAACGTCGACCGGGCTAGCCGGAGCAGATGCATCGTGAGCGATGCCAAGGTTGGAGGAGTGAGGACCTGTGCTAGTAGGTGTAAAGGTCAGAGCTATGACACAGCTATCATCGGCGTTAAGGCCCGTGCTCGTGCTACAGGTTGTGTTCGCATTATCGATATCGAACGGACTTCCAACCGCAAAGCCTGTAAGGTTGAACGGCAAATTACCGCTATTGCGAAGCGTGACGTTCTGCACACCGCTGGTCGTGTTGATGATCTGATCGGCAAAGGTAACAGCCGCGGGAGTAACCTCCAAAACCGCCTGCTGGCCGGTACCAGTGATCGGAACGTTGAGCTCTGGGCCGCTCGCGGGTGTCGCCACCAGCGTAGCATTGAAGGCTTGCGGGCCCGTCGGTGCAAACGAGATGATTATATCACAGCTATCGTTTACATTGAGGGTGACGGGAAGCGTACAGCTATTGCTTGCGATGCTATAAACAGACGATCCAGTCAGGGTGACGGTATTGAGCGTAAGAGCATCGCTACCTGTATTGGTTAGGGTGATCGCGTCGGAGTCTGTTGAACCAACCTCGATATTGCCGAAATTCAAGGGGCTTGGCAAGGCCGTCAACTCACCAGCGATACCGGTGCCGCTCACGTTTACTGTATGCGGGCTGCCCGGTGCATTCGAGTTAATTGTGATCGTGGCGTTGTAAGTAGTTGCAGCGGTCGGAGCAAAGGTCACCGTTACGGTACAGTTATTGCCCGCCCCAATGGTCGTGACACAGTTGGTGGTAGTGGTGAACACAGCAGCAGACGAAGAGATGCCCGAGATCACCAAGGGAGCATCGCCATCGTTGGTGATATCGAAGGTGAGGTTGCTGCTACCGCTGACTGGCACATCGCCAAAAGCCAAGCTAGTGGGATTGAGCGAGATGCCTGCCTGCACACCCGTGCCGCTCACGTTGACCGTATGCGGGCTACCAGGCGCGTTCGAGGTGATCGAAATCGTGGCGTTTTGCGCTCCCGTTGCGGTCGGAGCAAAGGTCACCGTTACGGTACAGTTATTGCCCGCCGGAATGGTCGTGACACAGTTGGTGGTGGTGGTGAACACACCAGCAGACGAAGAGATGTCCGAGATCTCCAAAGAAGCGTTGCCACTATTAGTGATATCGAAGGTGAGGCTGCTGCTACCGTTGACTGGCACATCGCCAAAAGCGAGCGTGTTTGTGCTGAGCGAGAGAGCTGCTTGAGCGCCAACACCGTTGAGGCTCAGCGTATGCGGGCTACCAGCGGCGTTATCTACAACCGACAGGCTGCCGTTGGCTGAGCCAGCTACGGTCGGGCTGAAGGTCAGATTGATCGTACACTCGGCATTGCCCGCTAGGGTAGCTGGTGCTATCGGACAGTTAACGTTTGTAGCGCTAAATGGGGCAGCCGTGCTGATCGAGTAGATTGTTAACGGAGCGCTTCCATTATTCTTGAGCGTAACAGCTTGGGCCGCGCTGGTCGAGCCGACATTAACAGCACCAAAGTCGACGGAAGCTGGATCGAACTGCACAGCCGGCGCTTCAACATAGGTCAGATCGCTCGCGCTGATTGTGGTGTTATCAGCTATATCGGTTACAAGCAAACTGGTTTCTAAGGCTGTACCTACCGACAGACCAGATTGCACATTGGCAACCACGAAGATAAAGGAAGTTCCACCTGGGCTAAGCGAGAATCCGCTCCAAGTAAGTTGGTTGCCACTGTGCATGCTTGGGAGACTCTCCGCCACAAAAGTCACTTGGTCGGGCAGTATCAGCACGATATCCGCCGTGATCGCGCTGCTTGAATTGTTGCTTACTTGAACGGTGTAGGTTAACTGCTCGCCAGAGACCGCCGTCATTTTGGTGTCGGTGACCGACACACTCAGATCTGAAGCAGCCGCTTGAATCAGGCCGGGCAAAGATGAGGCAACAAAAACGAAAATAACTAACAAGCTATAAAAGCGAAACCATTTTGTTGCCTGCCTAGTATAGCGAGTTGGCCGATCAGGCGAAAGCAAAGATTGGTTGGTGCGATTAGCCATACATGCTCCGTCAGTGGTAGGGATCTCTATTACAAATTCCCATCTCGTGGATAGAGAGCAGGTTCTTTATCTCTTAGAAAGGGAAGGCGCTACAGTGTTAACAATCTTTTCATATGAAAGATTACCAAATCGTGACTATTCTACGCCATCAATCATACGAATTTATAACCTTATGAGAAAAATAAATTAAAAAAATAGCGAAAAGGTGAATACGCTATCAGCATATTCACCTTTTTCTGATTAATTGTAGTTTACCGAGTCAAGCGGAATTTTGAAGAAATATGACAGAACATTAAGCTAGATTTCGCAATTGTTTAGAGCATTACGCGCGTCGAATCGCGACCACATTCGAGTGGAAACTGCTCTGTCCAGCCAGATCGGCGATCTGATCGGAGGTCGTCCAGTTGATATTGCGACCGCTGGGCGAGAGTTTGGCCCACTGACCTTTGGGTGCGACCGCCACCCCAGGGGGCACATCGTCGGTCACAATCGCGCGTAGATCGCACCAGCCGCGCGAGTTCTCGACGATCACACGGTCGCCCGTGACGATGCCGCGCACCGCCGCATCTTCAGGATTGATCTCGACAAACGGCTCGCCCTCTTTGCGGCGCAGACTGGGCTGGTTGCCCATCGTCGACGAGACGAAGTGGTGCGAAGCGCTCGAGATCAAAATAATCGAAGGCGCGTTCTCTTCGCCATCGTCAGCCTGCTTACGGCGTTGGCGCAGTTGGGCGAATGCATCCGGCTCGACATAGTTCGGCAGAGGATCGAGCCCGTAGGCTTTGGCGGCTTCGCAGTAAAGCTCGACCTTGCCCGAAGGCGTCGGGAAGGAGCCGTTGGCAAAGGGAATGCGGCTCTGTTCGGTCAGCGTTAAAGGCACAGATCCTTCGGCCTTCAGGCGCTCGAGCGTGATACCCTCGTAGTGCGGATTGAGCTTGCGGGTCGCTTCAAGAATCTCTTCCAAGACCTCTTCTGGCTCTTGGTGCAGCCATGGCTCGGTGTAGCCCATCGCGCTGGCAAGGCGGCGCGACAGTTCCCAGTTCGAGACAGCCTCGCCCAGTGGCGCGATCGCGGGCAAGTTGATGTGCAGATTGCGGTGTCCGTAGGCTTTGTGCAGGTCGAGCTGTTCGAGCTGCGTGGTAGCAGGCAGCACAATATCGGCGTAGCGCGCCGTATCGGTCATAAACTGTTCATGAACGACCGTAAACAGATCCTCGCGCAGCAGCCCTTGCACGATCTTGCCTGCGTTGGGAGCCGAAGCGACCGGATTAGCAGCGAACACAAACAGCGACATAATCGGCGGATCTTGCACCTCGCCTGTAAGGGCCGCGCCCAAGCGATTCATATTGATGATGCGCGGTTGGGGCAGACACTCCGAAGCATGGCTGATCGCCTCGCCATCGAAGCGCCCGTAGCCACCAGTGCTATAGCTGAGGCCACCGCCCAACACACCGTATTGGCCGACCACAGCGGGCAGACAGCAGAGCGCGCGGAAGGTCTGGCCGCCGTTGGTGTGGCGCTGAATGCCGTCGGCGCTCTTGAGCAGAGCCGGTTTGGTGGTGGCGTAGCGGCGAGCCAGCTCGACGATCGTTTCGACCGGCACGCCTGTGATCTCAGAGACGCGCTCGGGCGGGAACTCAGCCACGCGCTCGCGCAGTTCGCGCCAGCCCAGACTGTGCGCTTCGAGCCAAGCTTCGTCGTGCAGGTTCTCGGCAAAGATCACATGCATCAGGCCGAGCGCGAGCGCGCCATCGCTAGCAGGACGCGGGCGAATATGCAGATCGGCCGACTTGCTGGTTAAGCTGCGGCGCGGATCGATTACAACCACATAAGCACCCTTCTTTTGGGCTTGGCGCAAGAAGGGCATAAAGTGCGGCCCGGTGCTGGCCGGGTTGGCACCCCAAATGATGATCAGCTTACTATGAATGACATCGGCGGCATCGACGCCCCAGCGAGCGCCCAGCGTCATTTCGACGGCGGTTTCAGCGGCAGCGCCACAGATCGAGCGCTCGAGCCCGCTGACGCCCATGCGGTTCCAAAGCCGTTCCGAAGCAACGGTTCCTTGCAAAACGCCGAGCGTGCCGCTGTAGGAGTAAGGCAGAATCGCCGCCGGGCCGTACTGCTCGATGATGGCCTTCCAACGGCTGCTGATCTCGTCGAGGGCTTCTTGCCAACTGATGCGCTGCCACTGATCGCTGCCTTTGGGGCCGATGCGCCGCATGGGGTAGAGTAAGCGGTCTTCGGCATAGACCCGTTCGAGGTACGGGCGCACTTTGGCACAGAGCCAGCCTTGAGTAAAGGGATGTTGAGGGTCGGCATAAAAACGAATCGCGGTACCATCTTTAACTTCGGTGATAGTGGCGCATGTATCGGGACAATCGTGAGGGCAAGTACCGCGCACGAACTGTATCTCACTGCTCATACAATCTACTCCTAGGGATAGAGGACAGCTTTGCTGGCTTGGCGAAAGAGGGAGTGTGTCCAACTAGAACTTGCGTTTGATTGTAACACCCAGCCTAGAGGGTCGCAATTGTACAAATGACCAATTTGGTGCTTGGGCCTAAACGGCGTATACTGTGGGAGTACCCGCCATTTCTGTTGAATATGCAAGGATGCAGCTGTGACTACACATGCTCGAATTCCCATTTGGCCCGATGGTGTGCCCGGCAATTGGCAATGGCAAAACCCCGAAACCGAAACGCACAACCACTCTCCTTCTAAAATCACGATTGTTCGCAACGTCGTAGAACCCAGCATCGAAGTCTTTCTGCCCGAAGCCGAGCGCGCAACTGGCACAGCCGTGGTTGTGGCCCCGGGCGGCGCGTTCCATCTGCTCGCCATTCATCACGAAGGCTACGACGTGGCCCGTTGGCTAAACGAGCGCGGCATCGCCGCCTTTGTGCTGCGCTACCGTGTGATCCAAACGCCCGCCGACGACGATGCCTTCCAAGAGACGCTGAAGCGCAATATGAGCGATCCGCAGGTGCGCGAGAAACTCTTCCCCGAGTATATGCAGATCGCGATCGACGATGGTTTGCAGGCCATGCGGGTGGTGCGCCAGCGCGCAGCCGAGTGGGGCATCGACCCGGAGCGCGTCGGTGTGATGGGCTTTTCGGCGGGTGGCGTGCTGACGATCGGCGTGGCTTCGCAATACGACGCCCAAGCGCGCCCAGCCTTCGCCGCCCCGATCTATCCTGCGCCCTACCCGGTTGCGCAAGTGCCCGCCGATGCGCCGCCGATCTTTATCGCGGTCGCTGGCGACGACGCTTTCGCACGCAGCGCTTGTATCCCGCTCTACAACACCTGGTGCGAGGCGGGCAAATCGGCCGAGCTGCATATCTACGCTCAAGGTGGCCACGGTTTTGGCATGTTCAAAACCGGCCTGCCGACCGAAAGCTGGATCGAGCGCTTCGGCGAGTGGCTCAAGCTCAACGGTTTTTAAGGCGCGTTAGCTTTTGTAGCGCTTCAAAGGAGACGAGAGAGCTTGTACGCGATCGTGTGCAAGCTCTCTCGTCTCCTTCCTTTCCTCAGCTGGCGGCAGCGAGGTCTTTCCCTTCCATTCCTTGCTTGGCGCGTCCGCCTACGGCTACCAACATCCCGCCCAACAAACGAGGCTGCTATCTGTGCAACGAAGCCGTATCCAGAATCTAAAATGCTTTCGCGTTGCCGAAAGCAAACAACACAACCAGATCAACCGCAACTTAGAAAAACAACAGGCCGAGGAAAGAGTTGTGTGAACTGTCGCGCTGTTGCGCGACAGTTCACACAACAAAAAGAGTCACGTTCCGCTCTGCCGAAGGCCAAAAGCACAACGTGTTCAGTTGGATTCGCTATCAAACGAAGAATCGCCAACGCTAGGCACAAGGCAGTTCGCAGCCTTCGCTGCGAACTGTTCGACGCGCTGAATGGGTGAGCAGGACCCTGATAGCCGTAGGCGGACGCGCTGAGGACCGCATGGGAGCTAGGGAAACTACCGCCAGAGCGCTACAGGAAACGCTATCACAGATCGCTCGCTCGCTTTGTGCGAAACGGCTGCGAAACTAGGCGATCTTACCGACCTGCTCGATGTATTCGAGCGATTGATGGCGGAAGTAGGTGTTGTAGAGCTCGGCATAGTGGCCGCCCTGAGCCATCAAGCTGTCGTGGGTGCCCTCTTCGATGATGCGGCCGCCCTGCAGCACAATAATGCGGTCGGCATTGCGCACAGTCGAAAGACGGTGGGCGATCACAATGCTGGTGCGCCCTTCCAAAACCGTATCCAAACCCTCTTGGATCTGGGCCTCGGTAAAGGGGTCGATGCTGGCGGTCGCTTCGTCGAGGATCACGATCGAGGGATCGCCGAACAATACACGCGCCATAGCTACCAACTGGCGCTGACCCAGCGAGAGGCGCGCACCGCGCTCGCCTACTTGGGTCGCCAAACCTTCGGGCAGATCGTCGATCCACTCGCCTTGGCCGATATGGCGAGCCACCTCTTCGACCTCGGCGTCGCTGGCGTCGGGCCGCCCATAGCGGATATTGTCAGCTACCGTGCCTTCAAACAGGAAAGGCACTTGGGGCACGATACCAAGCTGGCGACGATAATCTTGGATATCGAAGCTGCGAATGTCGCGCCCATCGATCAAGATCTTGCCCTCTTGAAATTCATAAAAACGTGCCAGCAGCCTGGCTAAACTCGATTTACCCGCGCCGGTATGGCCCACCACCGCAATGGTTTGACCCGCCGGAATGTGCAACGAGAAGTCGGGCAAGACCCACTCGCCTTCTTTGTAGGCGAAGCGCACATGCTGAAACTCGATCTCGCCGCGCAGCTTGCCCACTGGCTGATTATCGCTTTGAACCACCTTCGGTTCGGCATCGATCAGAGCGAAGACGCGCTCACTAGCCGACAAGCCTTGCTGAAACTGGCTCCAAAACGAAGCGATGCTGGTCATGGGGAAGAGGAAAATCGCCAAGCTCTGCACAAACAAGAACCAATCGCCAAGCGATACGGTGTTAGCCAGCACTTGCAAACCGCCAAAGTAGACGATCGCTGCCAAACCGAGGCCAGCTAGAATGCCCAAGGTCGGGAAGATACTGGTCATCACAAGGCCGCTCAGCAACATAACGCGATAGGCTTGTTTGTTGGTTTTGTTGAAGTCATCGAAGATGGCCTGCTCTTGGCGAAAGCTTTTTGCCACGCTGATGCCGCTGATCGTCTCTTGAATGGTTGTGTTGACATTGGCCCGCATCCGCTGGGCGCGTTGCAGGTTTCGGCGCGCGATTTTGCGGTAACTCAAAGCGACCGCAAACACCAAGGGCGTGATGGCGACCATAATCAGGGCCAAACGCCAATTGATAAAAAACAGGGCCGCAGATATGATCAATACCAGCAAGAGCTGACTCAAGAGATCCATGGTCAGAGTCACAACACTTGCGAAATCGTCGGTATCAGAGGTGACGCGGCTTACGATCTTGCCCGAAGCATAGCTATCGTAAAACGACATGTCGCGCTGCATTACGGCCGCAAAGGCATCGCGCCGCAGGCTCAGAACCACATCGCTGACCGCGCGCGCCGAGTTGCTCTGGCGCACAAAGTTGCACAGCCAGCTCAAGCCACCCATCAGCAACACGACCACGATCAAGCCGATCATCACGCTTGGCGCCGCTTCTTGCTGTAACTGGTTGATGCTGCGGCTGATCAAAATCGGCGTCGCTGTATCGAACATGCTTTGCAGCACCACCATCACGGCCACTAAAGTCATCGTTTTTGCTCGAGATCGGAAGTAGCCAAGAATACGCCGCAACAGCACGCCATCGCCGTAACTGCGATCATAGGCCTCAGCATCCAACCCATCCATCACAAAGCCCATGCTGCTTGCTCCTATGTCGTATACCGCGCAAAAATGCGTCGATATGCTTCGCTTCGCTCCAACAACGTATCGTGATCACCTTGATCAACCAAGCGACCGTTCTTCAGCACCAAGATGCGATCAGCCCAGCGGATCTGCGAAATACGGTGGGTGATCAGCAAGGTGGTTCGGCCCTTCAGAATCCGCCGCATGGCCTGCTGAATCTGGTCTTCGGTTGCGCTATCGATCGCGCTGGTCGAGTCGTCAAGCACTAAAATGCGCGGATCGGTCAGGAAGGCGCGCGCGATCGCCAAACGTTGGCGCTGTCCGCCAGAAAGGGTCACACCGCGCTCGCCGATCACGGTATCGTAGCCGTCGGGAAGCTGCATAATAAAGTCGTGGGCTTGGGCCTGCTTAGCAGCCAGCTCGATCTGTTCGCGCGTAGCGTTGCCAGCTGCCCCAAACGCGATATTATCGGCGATCGAGCGACTAAACAGAAAGATATCTTGCTCGATCGTGCTGATCTGTGAGCGTAAGGTCTCTAGACTCCAGTTACGCACATCAACACCATCGATCAGTACTCGGCCAGCACTGGTATCGTAGGTGCGATTGACCAAACGGGTGAGAGTGGTTTTGCCCGCTCCGGTCTGACCTACAATCGCAATCGTCTCGCCCGGCTTGGCTTCAAACGAAATATCGCTCAAAATCGTTTTGTCGCCATAAGCAAACGAAACGTTCTCAAAACGAATAGCGCCTTCGATCTGCTTCGAGACGCCGCTGGTATTCTCATCGAGCTCGGTCTCTGCCGTAATCAGCTTCAGAATGCGCTCGGCTCCCGCAATCCCCATCTGCACAAGCGTAAAGGTGAAAAGCGAGATAAAGGTCGGAAAGCGCAACATATCGAAGAGGCTCATAAAGGCGATCAGATCGCCGATCGAAATCATGCCTACATTCCAAAGATAGAGCGCTTGAGCAAAACCGAGAGCATAACAAAGAACCAAAATCAGCAGCGGCAGATAGCGCGCTTGAACTTGGCCTTGTTGCACCAATAGATCGCGCAAGCTGGAAGCGTTGGTATTAAAGCGCTCCTTCTCGGCTTGCTCTTGGGCATAGGCTTTGACCACCTCGATCCCGCTGATCGCCTGGGCCAAACCTGCGTTCATCACACCGAAACGCATGCGTTGCATGCCCACAATCGGGTTCAGCTTATCGGTGTAGCGCCGCAAGGTAAAGCCAAATAAGGTCACAAATATCAAGGGCATAAGTAGCAGAGCGGGGTGGATAAAGCCCATCATCACAATCGGAATCAACAAGCTCATCAGCGAGCTAAAGATCAAGCTGCTGCCCGGGCTGATCATCAACTGTAACTGACGCACATCGTTGGTCGCCCGCGCCATAATGTCGCCAACCTGCTGTCGATTGTGAAAGGTTTGGCTCTTGCCAAGCAGACTGAGGTACAGCTCTTCGCGCGAATCGCGTTCGAGCCGCTGCGATAACATCTCAAAAAAGGCATTGCTTCCCAGAGAGATCACGCTCTGGAGCAAACGAACCCCCAACACCGCACCCGCTATCGCCAAAAGCCCCTGAGCTGTAGCGCTTCCAGAAGCGATTAAGTCGAAAGCGCGCCCGACCAGCAGAGCCGAAGAGCTCATCAGGCCGATCGAGCAGATGCCGCACAGCACCGCTGCTGCAGGCAGCCAAGGGTAACGAACAATATGTGAAACGATCCAACGAAACGGCGACGAAAGCGTGTAACGGTGTTGACCAGCGACCCTAAACTCACTTACAGCCACTCTATTCTCCTCACGGTACTAGATTATTCCTTTCGGGGACCGGTTCTAGGCGAAATTGTTAGGCTCAGATCGCAATGGGGACTGGAATAACTCAAAGAGGCGATAGGTTTTCAGACACAACAAAACCCTCGCCCCATCGTTGCGCAACTTGTATTATAGCACAAACATTCGGATATTCAAATAATTAAAAATTATTCATCTCAATCGATATTTGGCTATGCTAGAGCGAATTACTCGCAACAAAACAAGCCGTTTCGTTTTGATGCGAAGAATGTGCCAAGATAGTGATACAATACTGAATTAATAAGAATAAATCGATTAGGATAAGTTTAACAACGTAGGGACCTGACAGGGCGCCACAAAGATCACAATGCCGAATCCAAATGACACTCCAAATCGCCAAGAACTGCATCAACAACTAGCCGAGGTGCAGTCGCAACTCGATCGGACACCACACGCCTTCCAGCTTGTGGCACAACGTGGTGTGCTCATGGGCATGCTCAACCGCTGGATCGATGCCCATCGTGATTTGGATCGCGCTTTGCGCCTAGCCCCGCGTGCTCATCAGCTTAAGTTTGTCATCTATCGTATGCGTGGTATGGCAAATCGCATTCTGGCCCACTATCCAGAGGCGATCGCCGACTTCGACCGCGCCCTCAAGCACACGCCCGATGCCAGCACACTGGCCGAACGCGCCGACGTATTGCGCTCGCTCAAACGCTTCGAAGAAGCGCTCCACGACTTCAATGCCTCGATCGCCCAAAACGATCGCGACGCCTTTAGCTTTTTAGGGCGCGGTCGTACCCATCTCGAACTAGACGATCAAGAGTCGGCGCTTCGCGACTTCAACCGCGCGCTCTCAATCAGCCCAAACGACTTCTCGGTTTTGATCGAACGCGCTCAGCTCTATCATAATATGGGGCAAAACCAGTCGGCCCAGATCGACCTGCGCCTCGCCGAGCGCATCTTGCGCGAACAGATCGACCGCGACAACGAAGATGCCGAAGCGCTCAACAACTTAGCTTGGCTCTACAGCGCAATTATCGACGCCCACCACCCCGAAGCGCTCCAACTGAGCGAACGCGTTTTCTACGTTCTAGGCGAAGCTGATCAACGTGCAGCGTACCTAGCGACGCGCGGCTGGACACTGGTGCGTCTCGATCGCTACACCGAAGGCATCCCGCTACTTGAACGTGCGGTCGAGCTCAATCCCTACGACAGCGATCTCCGTTCGCGCCTCCAACTGGCGCGCGACCTGCTGCCCTAATGCGCTGACTCGCGTCTGATCGAGTACAATTAAGCATCATCCTTCTAGCCATACGAGTATCTCGACTATGACGCACTCTCACAGCGCGCCCGAATCGCGCGGTCAATGGTTTGCCAAAGCCGCCCCGGGCATCTTTGTTTTTCTTTGGAGCACAGGTTTTATCGGCGCCAAATACGGCCTGCCCTCCATCGAGCCGTTCACCTTCTTAGCGGTCCGTTTCTCGATCGTCATCGTGATCTGTTTTCTGCTGTGCGCCCTACTACGCGCCAGTTGGCCGCGCAACCCACGCGAAATCGCCCATATCGCCATCTCTGGCCTCTTGATCCACGCGGTCTACCTGGGCGGAGTGTTTTCGGCCATCGCGCTCGGCATGCCCTCGGGCATGACCTCATTGGTGGTTGGTCTGCAGCCCATCGTCGCGGCACTGCTCTCGCAGCCCTTTCTGGGCGAAAAAGTAGTAGGCCGCCAATGGATCGGTTTCATTCTGGGCTTTATCGGCGTAGCGTTGGTGGTGGGCGAAAAAATCACGGCCCCCGAGCAAGGTCTAAGCGCCGCCGCTCTGGCCGCCGCCATCATCGCCCTGTTCGGCACCAGCTTCGGCAATCTCTACCAACGCCGCTTCTGCAGCACCATGCAGCTTGTGCCTGGCACCACAATTCAATACATCGCAGCCGGTCTCGCCATGTGGATCTTCGCACTGCTGTTTGAAACCCGTCAGATCACTTGGACAAACGAACTGATCTTCGCCATGCTCTGGTTAGTGATTGCGCTCTCGATCGGAGCCATCCTGCTATTGATGTGGCTGATCAGCCGCAACTCGGCGGCACGTGTCTCGAGTCTCTACTACCTTGTGCCGCCTGCAACCGCTCTCGAAGCCTTCATTCTCTTCAACGAGCGCCTAAGTCCGCTGGCCCTGCTCGGGATGCTTATCACCATTATCGCAGTCGCCTTGGTTGTTATGCCCCAAGGCAGGCGGCTGAAAGGCTGAGGGCCCAAGCTCAGCGAAGCGCTCAGCGATTCCACGCCCGACCAGCGCGATCGACGAAGGGTGGTGAGGCTTGGCTGCGAAGCGAGGTCTCACCACAACAAGCTGCGGCCCAGCTCAGGTCGAAGCTGCGAAATATTCCAGCGGATTAGACGCCGCAGCGTGTCTATTAGTTTCTCCTCGATTCCGAAGGCTTTCCATGCGCGCGCAGCTAGAGCCGCCATTTGTTGGAAAGGATGTTGATAGCCGAAGGCGGACGCGCTAGAAGCCGAATGAGGGCTAGCAGCCTCTTCGCCAAGGCAAAGTAGGTCAGAGGCTTGATCGGCACCAGCGGGTTTGGGCGACTCAACACGAGTGAAATGTGCTGGCTGTCGCTCGGCCAAGGCTCTACGACTTCCGGCCTATTTTTTGCGAGCGCCTACAAATAAGCCTTGAAAGATCCCGCATCAGAACGGGAAATCTTTCAAGGCGCTTTGTTTTCTGCACGGCCCACAGCCGCTTTCGATCGGACGAAAGTGCAGAGATCAAACCGGAGAGCTCCCCGCCTGTACTATAATGGCCGAACGAACCTTACTTACCTAGACCCAAGGAGGCCACCCATGGAGTTAACGCCAAGCGAGCGTAAACGGGGCCTTATCATCACACTCATCACAACATTTTTTATGTGGGGCGGCTTCTTTATGGTCATCCCACTGATCTCGGTCCATTATGTCAATGGACTAGGCTGGGCAGCCAGTGCGATCGGTATCGTCTTAGCAGTTCGTCAGTTCACTCAACAAGGCCTTGCCGTATTCGGCGGCATGCTGTCTGACCGCATCGGCCCAAAATCGCTGATCTGCAACGGCCTATTCTTGCGCGCCATCGGCTTCACGGCGATGGCCTGGGCCGACAACTTCTGGCTTTTAATGGGATCCTGCGTCTTGGCAGCGCTTGGCGGCGCGCTCTTTGAAGCGCCTCGCAGTGCCGCGATCGCAGCTTTTACCACAACCGAAAACCGCGCCAGCTTCTATAGCCTTGTTGGCGTTGTCGGTGGATTAGGGATGACCGTTGGCCCGCTGGTTGGCACGGCATTGCTCAAAACCGACTTCTCTTTCGTCTGCTTGTGTGCCGGAGGCTGCTTCTTCATAAACTACTTCCTGATGGTCACCATGCTGCCCAAAGTGGCTGCTGCCTCGAGCGACGGCAGTATGGTAGCTGGCATCAATCTCGCCTTCCACAATCGCCATTTCATCATCTTCACCATTCTCTTGATCGGCTTCTGGTTCCTCTGGGCCCAGATCAATATCACCCTGCCCTTGGTTGCCACCGATCTGACAGGCACCAGCGATAGCGTAGGCTGGATGTATGCCCTCAACTCGGGCCTGATCGTGGTGTTGCAATACCCGCTGGTACGCATCCTCGGACGCTGGTTTCAACCCCTCACCATCCTATGGATCGGCATGGGAGTTATGAGCGCGGGCCTCGCATTCATCATGTTCGCCACAAATATCTGGTTCTTCCTCACCTGCATCGCCATCTATTCGATCGGCGGCATGTTGATCTCTCCGACCCAACAGACCGTTACCGCAGAAATGGCATCGCCCAGCGCTGTAGGTGCCTATTTCGGCGTCAATATGCTCTCGCTGGCAGTAGGCGGCAGCTTGGGCAACGGCCTTGGCAGTTGGATGTACGACATCGCTCACTCGATCCAGTGGCTGCAATTTCCTTGGCTGATCTGCGGCGTGCTCGGCCTTGTCTCAACTGTCGGCCTCGCTATGCTCGATAACATCCGACGCCGCACCAAGCCCAATCAAGTGGCCGTCAAAGCTTGATCTTTTTCAACTGGGATGTTCTTCACAAGGGGGAGACGTACAATAAACGTGCTCCCCTGTCCCTCAACACTCTCGACCTCGATCGTGCCTTGGTGCAAGTTCACGATCTCTTTCACCACATACAGACCGATCCCCATGCCAAAGATCGAACTATACTGGCTTGTATGAGCCCGAAAGAAGCGCTCGAACAGATGTGACTGATCCTTGGCCGCAATTCCGATACCCTCATCGCGCACCTGAACCTCAATGTTATCGCCCTGCCGCAGAAGCGACACATAGATCGTCCCACCGTTCGGACTATACTTAACGGCATTATTGATCAGGTTTTGTATCACCTGTTCCAGACGCAAGACATCTCCATAGACCATTATCTCGGGCGTATCGCTGTGAGAAACAATCGTATGTTTCGATAGAGTCGGTCGCACCTCTTCAAGCACCTGCACAATCAAAGCTTGAAGATCGAGCAGCTCGTTATCGAGTACGAGTCGGCCATGCTGCAAACGCGAGATATCCAGCAGCGCCGTCACCATACGGTTGAGCCTGAAGGCCTGAGCGACGATCACATTTATCGACTGGGCATAACGTTCCAACAAGCCTGTATCACGTCGCGCCCGTCGCTGCAACAGCTCGGCTTGGCCGATCAACGAGGTCAAGGGCGTCTTCAGCTCGTGAGCCGCAACCGAAAAGAAGAGATCGCGCATTTGAATAGCCTGTTCGCGCTCTTCAGCCGCCTTAATAAGCTGGGCGCGCATCGATGCAAAGATCTCGCTCAAGTGCGCGATCTCGGCGACATTGCCCTTCGGCAAGGGCGCGTCCTTGCGGCCATGTCCAAACTCGTCGACGGCGTACATCAACATATGCAGCGGCTTTGTCAAATAAGCGGCCAGTACCATGCCACCGATCATAGCGATCAAAGCCAACAGCAATAACAACCACAACATGGTCTGGCGCAGGTGGCGTATAGGTTGCAAGGTCTCATCGACCGGATACTGGGTCACCATTTGCCATTGGAACATGGGCATATGTTTATAGACCGTGATCAGCTCTTGCTCACCTATGCTCTCGAGCTGAACGAGACCATCAACTTGCAACACAAAACGAAACGATCGATCACTCGCCAAGCTCTCAGGATAGAAGATGAAGCGCTCACCTCGATAGCCGATCAGCTCTTGGCCTTCTTCGTTCAAAATCGCCACCCGTTGAGAGGCTTCTGGAGTGATTTGTTTGACCATCGTCTCTAAAAAGAGCTGGTCAAAACTACAGGCGACCATTCCAGAGAATGTCAGCGCCTCTTCAATCGCCGCCGCCAAAACAACATGTCCTTTGCTTCCATCGCTCTGGGGGATAAAGCGAAACTTAACTTGCTCGGCATCATACAAGCTCCTAAGCTGATCGAACATGCTTTGATGATAGGGGGCTGGTCCTTGTTGAAAGGTCAAGCTGAGCCTTTCTTGGCCCTGTTCATCATAGAGAGCGCACTCCAACAGATAGGGCTCATCGTTGCCAAAATTCAACAAGATCTGCTGCTGCAAGCGAGGATTATCGCGCCCATGCGATATCTGCTGGGCCATATACATAAAGCGATCGAAGCGCTTATGGGTATTTTTTTCGATCTGCTGCGCATACTGTGTCGACTGCATGCGCTGAGCTAATTTCGCTTCCTCAAGCGCCAGAAGCTCCATACGGTCGCACAACAGACCTACAACGACTGTAAGGGGCAAGATAGCTACACTTGGAAGAATAACGCCGAGGCGCACCCGCAAGCTATTGGGCTCTCGTTTATCGACCAACGGTCCAATCTTCGTCAATAGACACATGATCAACACGCTGGCGCCTTGAAAAACCATAAAACCGTTGATACCTGTGGTCAACCAGCTAAAACATAGATAGGTCATAAACAGACCGCACAGACTAAAGTGAATAATCTCGAAATGTCTGCGCTGAATCCGACGAGAGAGCTGTGCCCATAGCAAAAGGCTGCCACCAACGATATAGAGCAGGCCAAACAAGAGGTAAAGTAGCGCCAAGTTAGAGCCGATTTGTAGCCGAGAGACGATCAAAAACCAACCTTGGCAGGCCGCAAGCAGAGCCAACAGCGCCACAAACAGATCGCCCTGAATACTAACTGTCTGTTGCTTATTGAGCGTAAGCTGTTTGAGCGAAATAAAACCCGCCCCTAACACACACAACGCAAAGACAATGAAAATACTCGAACTACTCCACTGCCCTACAATAGCGAAGCTGATAGCAACAAATACAAACAAGATCGCTATCCCTATATGGGCGAGCGCTATACGCCATCTGATCGGATTGATACTAATCGTGAAAAGCAGAAAACAGCCTAGACCTAAAAAGAGATAACCAATAACAGGAAGAGAACTATGAACAAGTTTGAAACCCTCTACATAATAATGATGGGGCGTTATGAGCATCATCATCCCGTGCAAAGCACTCGAGACGCTCGCCATCCAAGAGAGCATATAGGTTCGCAAACATAATATGCGCTGATATAACAAAGAGAGCATAACTATTACTTTCAGGTTCTTCCAAATCTATATCAAGGTTTGGAAGGAGCTTTTGATCTGTTATCAAAACTATTTGTATCTAAAGTTTGTTCATACTGAGCGATCCTCAACACAACATTTGCACTCTTATTTTTAGAATCTAACTCTTTGTTCGATCTGGCCTACATGTAACCGTTCGTTCGTTCGAATAGTGACACTCCAGCCCTCAAAAAGGCACAAAAATGATCGCTGTCACTCCAACGAGTACGACAGCGATTGCAGCTATACATCTACACCCATAAACGTAGTTTTATCAGCCTTGGAATGAGAAAAAAGACATATTTTGGTAATATCCTTGTATGAATACCAGCTTACTATGCAGACACGTAGACGTTGAGAAGACCGGGTAGGAGAACGCGCATGAATCGGCCGCGCAGTACGTCTCAATACCAATCCATTTCTGTGAACGACAGCACTTCTGCTCTAAACACCAACAATCCTAGTCTGCATCACGATAGCGTTCAGCTAGGCACGCCGATCTCCGCAACGCGCAATCCCAGCGAGGATGTTCTGGCGACACTCTCGCTTCAAGTACAGCGCTCTCTCGAGAGCATGCAAGATGTCATTCGCCAGATCCCCGATGTCGGATTGCTCTCGGCCCACCAATCGCTCTTGCTCAGTCAACTTGTTCGAATCAATAGCGAACTTTTGGTATTTATGAAGCAGGTATATGAGGTGAGTCAGAAGCGACACGAAGCACTAGCTTCAACCAGCAGCATTCAGCTCGACAACCTCATAGATATGGTGGTTAGTGCCTTGTATGGTGAATTTAATCGCCGCCAACAGCGTCTTTGCGTAGCGTTACCTAGTTTCTTGCCAACGATTACAGGTTGCGAAGAAGGCTTATGGCGAGTATTCACCCTCCTCTTAGATAACGCTACCAAATACAGTCCACAGGGCGCAACCATTAGTTTATCTGTCGAGGTATTTGCTGTTGAACTAACTGTTCGCATCTTCAATTCGGGCGTGAGTCTTAGCCCCGACGAATTGATGCATGTGTTTGAGCCACTCTATCGCGGCAAACAAGCCCAACACATAGCAGGCAACGGCCTAGGTTTAAGCCTCGCCAAAGCGATTGTCGAGCAGCACGGCGGGCGGATCTGGGCTACAAGTTCGCCCGAGTCAGGCACACTTTTCGCCTTTACATTGCCACGTATGCCCTGCATTTAAGCTAAACCAGAGCGTACTGCCCAGACGGCCGCCTCAACGCGCGTGGTAACATCAAGTTTCGAAAAGATCTCGCCCAAATGCTTTTCGACGGTCTTCTCGCTAATGCCTAGTGCTGCACCGATCTCTGAGTTTGTTTTGCCTACCACCACATGTTGTAATACGCCCATCTCTCGCGGTGTAAGCGGATTTTTGATCGACGGCGTTAATCGCTCGTAGTTTGTGGTCGACACCTGGGCTCGTGTCAGAAAATCGTTCTTACCAGCCCGCACTACCTCAAAAATAACCGTTACGACCGTTCGAGGCATCTCTTCTTTCAAAAGATAGGCGTTGATGCCGATTTTGCGCAGCGTTCGCACATAGACAGGATCATCGGTCGCAGTCAAAATAATGATCCGCATATTAGGGCATTGACTATGCAAACGCGCAATTGTATCGACTACAGGTGGCCCGGGCATATTCAAATCAAGCAGCAGAACCTCAGGTTGTAGCTTCTGACAGAAATTCTGAACTTCATAATTATTACTTACTTCGGCCAGCACTCTAAATTCTGCAACCTTTTCGAGCGTTACACGAATTCCTTCGCGTACAAAGGGGTGGTCATCTGCCACCACAATTCGAATAATAGGCAACATAACAGCCTCATCAATGGAATGATTGAAACTAAGATCCTAACTAAGCGTTCGAGCTATCGCTACAGCGCTCGTTATGCGTATGCTCAGAGCGGTTTGCCAGGCTCTAGGGCTACCCATACCTTAACGACTGTACCTTGAGACGGCTGAGAGACGATCTCATAACGACCATTAATGGTGTGAATGCGTTCAAACATACCTGCCAAACCGAAATGGTTGTTGTGGATCAAATCGCTCATATCAGAAGGAACCGCAAAGCCCTTGCCATCATCACTAATCATTACACAAATACTCGTAGGTTCTAGCTTTAAGCTAACTACAATACGGCTAGCTTGAGCGTGGTAAACAGCATTGCGCAAGGCTTCTTGAAGCACGTGAAAGAGATTGATAGCGATCGGCTCGGGTAAGTCTACAGCGCCCTCATCAAGCTCTAAAATGATCGTCGGTAGATCAAGAGGATAGCTTTGTTCGAGCTGATTGACAAAGCCTTCGATCGCAGCAGGAAGGCCTAGCTCCAACAGACCAGCGGGCCGTAACTCGCCGATAAAAGCCCGTAACTGTGAGACGCTACCCACTACATAGTTCGAGATCTGGCTAAGCTCCCGTTCTAAGTTAGCCAGCTCTGGGGTATGTGGACTATGGCAAGATTGTTGAGCTATAAGCTTTAACAGAGCTTGGATCTGATAGTTGACAGCGAGAAGATCTTGAACTGGACCATCGTGTAGGTCGCGCGCAAGACTGACGCGCTCGCGTTCACGTAAGGTGGCGACCGTGCGCTTCAGCTCTTCAAAGGCGACTTCTTTCTGCTTTTGAAGCGTGATATCTTCGAAAATACCTAAAATAAAAGGCTCCCAGCCTTCAACATCGCTCAGCTTCGTTACATTCAAGCGCGCCCAAAAGATACTTCCATCCCGTCGAAAATAGCGCTTCTCAAACTGTTGATGCAGTAGCTCTTGCGATCGAAGTTTGTCAAATAAACCACTTGTCACTGTGAGATCTTCGGGATGAGAGAACCACGCAAGGGAGGTGCCATACAATTCTTCTTCGCTGTAGCCAAACATCTTTTGAAAGGCCCGATTTGCTAGCGTAATATGGCCAGCAAAATCGGCGAAACAGAGGCCGACGTCTATAGCGTTGAAAGTTTTATAGAGGGCAAGGTCGCTTCGAAAGAGCTGTTCATAACTTGTAGAGGAACGTCGAGCAACAATCGGCTGGATCTCTGCTTTTTGGAAGCGGCAGAAACCGACAGCAAGTGCGTTTAAAAGCATGAGCAGGCGTCGAAGGAACATGGGCTGGTCACTTCGATTGGTGTACTGTTCGATAAACGATAACCAGACCGTATTCGTCGCCTCGAGGATCTCGGGTGCGTTATAGCCGATATGGACTAAACTACTACCCAACTCTTCAAGTCCTTCTTGACTCCAGTGTTGCGCAAACAACTTATCGATAATTATTTCGGAGAGCGCATGTAAACGAGGTTTCACAACCTGAGGAGGCAAAAAGGAGATCTGTACTTTTTCTAGGGACCGAAACCACTGGTCAACAAGCACTATACGATGAATCTGTAAGTGTTGCTGCCAGCCTATGGAAATATAGTCGTTTAGCAGGCCCATATACTATTCACTTACTAGTAAAGGGTTTTCGGCCTCTAAATGAATGAGCAGATCTATTCATGCACTAAAAGTACACAACAGACATCGTAAGATGGGAAAGAAAACTGACGTTTAACAACAATCTCTAGCCTAAATCATCAGGATACTCAGTTATGAAATCGCCCGTCAAAATGGACGGGAAGTTTAGCATAAATGAAGCTATTGACTGATGGCTGACTCCGCAATGACTCCACAATCAGATTCTTTGACTCACAAATAATACCATATTCCTGAATTATTAGATTTTATTATATCTTATAAGTAGAACCTCAAGCTTAGAGTCAGAGCATTAACAGATCTCTCAAAAGTGGATTTTCTCCAAGCGCTTGGAGAAGATCGCTGCAAAGGTCACAGCTTGTATCCAACGCACGCTCTAGATCTCCCATTCATAAGAGCGCAGCGGCCTTCTTTGGGGTTCGCCTTTATCTCCAAATTACCAAAAGAGTTTGGTCTAAGCCAACTCTATGGCTTAGAGATCACAAAAACACTCGCATCCTTATGGTATGATACGGCGTCCGTCCGATTGATTGTGATGTATTTCTAGCAGCTGTATCGCTGGTAGTAGCATGTCTTTGTGCGAAAGGAGTGCTTATGATTCGGCTCTCTCGAGAATTAGAGAAGGACTTGCACAACTTACTTGAGGGCGGTGACCCTAGTGTGATAGCCGAGCGTATCAAAGCCCTCCCTCCTGAACGCATTGCGATACTGCTCACAACCCTACACCCAGCCGATGGCGCCGAAGTCTTAGAAGAACTTGATATCGAGCAGCAACGAGCTGTATTTGCCGAACTCGAAAGCGAAGATGCAGCTGATGTGCTTTCGTATCTCGATAGCGATGACCAAGTCGAACTTGTTGCTGATCTACCAAGTGACGAGCTCTCTGAGATTCTCGATGAGATGGAACCAGACGACGCTGCCGACATGTTGGCCGAGTTGCCGCCCGATCAGGCATCGGCTGCGCTAGAGCAGATGGAAGATGCCAACGAGGTCAAGGAGCTTTTGAAGTACGAAGACGAGAGCGCCGGCGGCTTGATGACACCCCATGTGGTCAAGTTGCGCACTCAAGCAACGGTCGGGCATGTGCTCAGCCTCTTGCGCAATATTCAACCGATCGAAGATCTCAGCTATTACCTCTATGTGACCGACGATGATGATAAGCTGGTCGGCGTGGTCAGCTTGCGCCAATTGGTGACAGCCGATCTAAACCTTACGCTGGGTGAGATCATGCACCGCGATGTAATCAGCGTCTCGGTCGATGCCGACCAAGAGGAAGCGGCCAGGATCTTCTCGCGCTATGGCCTCTTATCGCTGCCAACCGTCGATTCCGAAGGGCGCTTAGTGGGTGCGATCACCGCCGACGACGTGATCGATGTTATTCAAGAAGAGGCGACCGAAGACATTTATCACCTAGCGGGTTTGGACGCCGAAGAACATGTCGATGAATCGGTCTTGGCGACCGCCCGTCGCCGTCTGACCTGGTTGCTCGTCAACCTACCCACCGCGCTCTTGGCCGGTGCGGTTGTAAGCCAGTTTGAAGGAACCGTGCAGAAAGTAGCGGTGTTGGCGGTCTTTATGCCGATTATCGCTGGTATGGCGGGCAATGCAGGCATTCAGACTCTCACGCTGATCGTGCGCAGCATCGCGCTCGGCGAGATCTCGCTGCGCGATAGTTGGAGCGCACTCAGCCACGAACTGCTGGTCGGCTTGATCAATGGCATCTGCTTCGGTGCGCTGATCGGTCTGGTCGGCCTGATCTGGAAAGGGGTGCCCATCCTGGGGGTGATCGCGGGTGTGGCGATGTTGACCAACATGGTGGCGGCGGCCTTCGCGGGCACAATGGTGCCGCTGATCTTACGCCGCATCGGGGCCGACCCCGCGCTCGCATCGGGTGTGATCGTAACGACGTTCACAGATGTAACAGGCTATACCTGCTTCTTGGGGCTAGCGACGATCTTTATCAACCTGTTCCCCATAAGCTAAAAGCAAACTCGCCAGATCGCTTTCAGTTTTGGCCTTCGGCAGAATGGAGCTGACTCTGTTTGTATTCTTTCTCTGGTTTGGCACGCAGTGTGAGGGACAGCCCGTTGAGCGAGTTGCGTCGCGCTCCCTTCTGCCGCAATGCGGGAGCTATGACATTACCCAAAAGTCGAGTCGGCAGCAAAAGGCAATCGTTCGCATACCATCGCGGGAGTATCCTTGAGAGCACAGAACTCAGAGAGCTTGTATGCGATTTCGCTACGCGAAATCGCATACAACATCACCCCCGGCCCCCTCGCCCGCAGTGCGGGAGAGGGGGCCGGGGGTGAGGGCAGGCTAGCCCATTTGGTAGCCGTAGGCGGACGCGCTACAAGCCTTCTTTGAGGTATAGACCTCGCCGCTAGAGAACAAAACGCATTGAGCGAAATCGCTTCATACATCCAAAAGAGGATCGCATGCCAAATCGTTCGATCCTCTTTTCTCTAGCTTTAGTGGCCCAAGCGTTACGAGAGCATTTCGACCGATTGCTCGCGCTGAGCTAAGGCGCGTTGTGCATCTTCATAGCCCATCTTAAAGAGCAAACGGTGATTGCGCTCTTCATAGTCGATGATCCAATCGAGCGGCATCATCTCTTTAGGAGAGATCACGGTCGGCAAACGCAAGCGCTGCGGCAGATAGCCCTCTAAACGAATGCTCTCATCGGTCAACATGCGGGCCGCCATCTCTAAGCGCTCGCCAACCTCAGCCAGCTTGTTGCGCATCTCGATGGCCCGAAAAGCGCTGCGATACGATGCCAGCATGGCCCAATCGAGGGTAAGCGTCAAGGCTTGCACAAGGTCTTTAGGCATATCACAAGGCGCTCGATCCTGATCGTCTTGGTGGAGATGCCAAGGCGTCATCATCACAACCAAAATATCGAGATCGCTCTGGCCCGCCAACTCGATCACCGGATCGAGCGGCGTATTGGCGATCACAGCGCCATCCCAATAGAGATAGTCGTTGATATTGGTCCAAGGGTAGACGATAGGAATGCTCGATGATGCCATCAGATGATCGATGCAAATATCGTCAGCAGGGTGATTTTCTAGATCGCGGTTACAAAATATACGCAGCACCCCAGTGCGCAATTCGGTCGCGGTCAACAGCAGGGCTGGCGAATCGGGACCATTGATGCGATCAAAGTCCATCCATTTCGCTAAGGTTCTGCGCCAAGGAGACGTATCAAGCAGACTACGAAATGTTCGGCTCTGGAAGAGCGTACTCATTCGCTCAGTAAACGAGTGGTGTTTCAGGTCTGGTTCTTTGGCGTGCAGCGAATCGTGATGTTGCTCAGAAGTCAAGACACCCCGCAACATCCAGCGCAACAAAGGTTTGCTAAGCGGCGGCAGATCGTCCGAGAGGCGATGCACATCCTCGGTATGCATATTCAGCCAGAGCTCTTCTAGCTGATCGATCGTCAGACCACTAGCAAGCGCAGATGCATTAATCGAGCCGATCGAGGTGCCAGCAATAATATCGGGGCCAATGCCGTCCTGCATCCAGCCGCATTCGACCAAATAGCGCATCACACCCACGTGATAGGCGCCTCGCCCGCCTCCACCGGATAACACTAAGGCTTTTTTCTGCGGCAACATTGTGTATATCTCCTAACCGTGAAACGAATAGACTGCTGCGACCACACCTACTTCTACAAACGCTTTTTCGCTTTCTTTTCGACTATATGGTGAAAATGTAAGAAGTTCAGGAGCGAAAAGGTCTTAGAAAGGGCGAAATAGCCACTCCTATCTCTTGTTAGGCAGTTGTAGCATGTTATACCAAATCGTCATTACAAGGTTCAGCTATCGCATTACAAAGGCGGAAAAGTTGCGACCTTCCATTCGGTCTCTGGCGCGTCCGCCTACGGCTATCAACATCCCGCCCACCCATTCGGATCTTCAGGCGTACCGCTGCCTTCGCCGCTTTCACTGCTTTCGCTGCGACCTGCCAGGCGCAAGCGCCTAGCAGATTGACACGCTGCGTTTCACTGCCTGCACTGTCTTTGCTGCAACCTTCCCGCAGCTTCGCAGCGAGACGGTTCTTCATCTCGACAGGTAGCTTCTATATAAAAGACTCTGTGACTCGTGAGGTGATACCAAATTCGTTTAAAAACTTGCCCACTTGGAGTGTAAGGAAACAAAAACGAGGAAAGAGTTGTGTGACATTTCGCGCGATAGCGCGAAATGTCACACAACAAAAAGAGACAAGTTCCACTCTGCCGAAGGCCAAATAGAATGAAGCAAGCGAATTTGGTATGAATACTTGCACACAACAATGGGCGGTCTGTCTGAGTACAGACCGCCCATACAGAGATCTCAAAAGGGCAAAGCCCGCGAACTATTCCGCGCTGATAAACGCAGATTCAGCCTCGACTGGCTCATCCATGTCTGCGCGCTGATAGACAAACTTGCGATCGGGGCGGGTGCTCGCGCCGTGAGGGTTGCCCTGAGCATCGAGCGCCACGATGTTGAGATTGGCGTGTTCAGCATTGGCACCAACCAAAATGGCATCTTGCAGCGCCAGAGCACAGGCCTCTGCGACCGAAGCGCCGCGCGCCATAGCCACTACCACGCTATGCGCCGTGCCAGCCCGAATCGAAAGCTCACCGAGGCCCGTACAAGCGGCCGCGCCAAAGCGATTATCGGCATAGCCGCCAGCGCCGATCACCGGCGAGTCGCCCAGACGGCCGGGGTACTTCCAAGCGGTGCCGCTGGTGCTCACCGCCACAGCGATGTTGCCGTGAATATCTTTGGCCAAAACGTTGACCGTACCGCCAGCCTTCTCGGGATCGATGGCCAGCTTCACGGCATCGAGCAGGTTGCGGCGGAAGACCGGACCTAAGCGCTCCATCTCCTCGGAGTCGAGCTTGCCCTGAATGCCCTTGCGCCAAACAGCTTCAGCTTCAGGAGTCAATAGGTTGCCACGCTCAGCGCCAATATCATCGGCGAAACGAGCAGCGCCCTCGCCCACGATCATCACGTGGGGCAGCTTCTCCATTACTTGGCGCGCCACGCTAATGGGGTGCAAAAAGCCCTTCAAAGCACCGACGGCGCCACACTTGCGGGTGGCGCCATCCATAATCAGGGCGTCAAGCTCAACTTCACCAAGAATATTAGGATACCCGCCCAGACCAACAGTATGATCTTCGGGGTTTAGCTCAACAATACGAGTAACTGCTTCGATCGCATCGAGTGCGCTCCCACCAGCACGCAAAATCTCCATACCGGCACTAAAACCGATTCGTGCATTTGCACTTGCAGCTAATATCATAGTCGCTCCTTGGCTTTATTGTTCGAAGGGACACCCTATTATACTGGATTCCCTCGACTAGCTAGCAAAGCGACTCGCCAACCAAAACAATTGATCGTAGCGCCGCCAAGCCGAAAGCATGGGTTGGCTATTCAGCGCGCCGACCGGAATGGGCGGCTGCTGTGAATTCGAATCCATGCGATAGATCATATCGACATCGGCGGGATCGATCAGACCAGACTTGGGCGACAGCACTCGCAAGTACGAGTAGGTTCCCGAAGGCGCGCGTTCATCGATATTGATATAGATCAGGCCGGGCTCCAACGTGAGATCATCTTCCTCAATACCGCCACGTGCAGCCATGATCTGCGCCATAGACTTATACGAGTAGATACTGCTATAGGGCTGTGTTGCCACATAGACCGTATTGTGATCGGGCTGATCATCGCCCCAATAGAAAACGGTATGCCATGGGCCACTCTCGCTTTCGGCCACTTGGATCACCAGCCAATCGAGCGAGATTCGCGGCGGGTTGCCGCCCACCAAACCTTCACCATAAGCGAAGTCATAATGCTGATTAGAGCTGACGATCGGTTGACTGCTGGCATCGATAAGCAGCACGCTATTGCAGTCGACCGTGATAGCGTTTCCATCTTGGCTGGTTAAGCGAGGATCGCTAAGCAGTACCCGATCGAACTCGTTATCGGTACAGACCGGGCCGCCGTCATCGTCGATGATCGTGACCGTCGCTACCGAGCCCTCCAAAGCTGTCGGCGAGCTACGCACAATCACTCGCAAGGTTTCCGTCGGCTCAACAATATCATCATCAATGATTGTTAAGGGCACCTGGAAGACACGCGTGCCCGCAGGAACTAGGATCGGCAAGTTCGTCATGCCCTCGTAGTCCGAGCCCGGCATAGCCGTAACACCTTGTGTCGTCACATAGAGCATCATATCGACAGCCGGCGGCACATCGAAGTGTATCAAGATCGGGTATAGGCTGCCATTGCTCTCCTCAACGCTGAAGTTATCAACCGTAAAGCTAAAGTTCGGCCGCATCGTGGGGGTTAAGGTCGCTGTACGCGTGTTCGACGGCGTTAAGGTCGCTGTACGCGTGTTCGACGGCGTTAAGGTCGCTGTATGGGTAGCTGTCGGCGGCACAGGTGTATCCGTCGGCGGCACAGGTGTATGGGTAGCTGTCGGCGGCACAGGTGTATGGGTAGCTGTCGGCGGCACAGGTGTATCCGTCGGCGGCACAGGTGTATGGG